>JAAUXU010056040.1_pt1 | contig 83163 bp, 74 predicted proteins | sample 7278151 | NCBI WGS metagenome assembly JAAUXU01 (sample SAMN14350113, study PRJNA611818) | marine sediment metagenome | isolation source: surface marine sediment (1.8m) | place: French Polynesia: Moorea | collected 2018-08 | reverse complement strand
TGTTTCCCTCACTGTATGCACCAAGGACGCACGTACGCGTCCGTCCGACTTCACGCAGGATCGGCATGCCGGCAACGATGCTGGACAACGTAAAGAGGTTGGAGCTGCGTTCACGCCTGTTATTCCTACAACAAGCGTTCAGTACATCATCTTGATGCGGATTACTCAAAAGCTTTGTGCGTGTCAACAACGCATTCGTCATGTTCCACGTCGACGTAAATAATGGTCTAAGTGGGGGAGGGTAGAAAACCGATCCTGGCTGAGTACTTCTGTGTGCGTCAGTGCGAAGATTAACGTCACAGAAGGCCGGGATGGCAGAGACCCAAGCCTTGCAATGATATTTCTCGACTGTCCACCTGCCACAGGCGTGGACAGTCTGGGCCTTGCCGATCATGGACAACACGATGATGGGGGACGCTTTAAGCGATCGAGAGCAGGCATACAAGCCTGAGCAGTGCAACGGCCTGGCCACTCATAGGTCAAAGCAGAGCAGGAACGTTGGCTTCGCTTACTCATGCCTCTCTCTGTCTGTGCGTGGCGAATCCTATAAGGTCATGCACACAATTCAGAATTCTGCTTGCTTGTACTATTAGGAGCTGGATAAAGTGTGCGTGCGTGTGTGTGTGTGCGAGAGAGAGAGAGAGAGAGAGAGAGAGAGAGAGATTGCTCCTCCCGGGACTTTGCATTCTTCGGCAGAGGGCGCGCCACGAAAGTATGCAGCTTTCCACTCCTGATAAAGACTTTCTTGAAGCTGAGCATGAGCGCCACCTTTTTTTGTGTGCGGTCCCCACAAAAAAGAGATCTGTTCTAGAGAAAGACAGTTCGCATATTTGTCTTTCTCTACAATGAGCCTGAGTGGGTATTGGTATCTGAATACTGCTGTAAAGTGCTTAAGAAGACTTTTTTTTGTCTGACGGCATCTTTTCCTTTCCTTTTCACTCCCCTGTTCAAGCTTGTACTCATCCGACGCGAATAACGTCGTGCTGGACTCTAGTGATGCCAGTTCAGTAGCGCAAAACTTTGACTCTGCCACTGAAAGATTCCTGGGTGGGACAGACGCTGGCTGACTGCAACGCATGACGCTGTTATCGATAAGAATCGCCTTATTTCTCACTTCTCCAAGTCAATTCGACGTCTTATCTGTGGGGTTGAACAAAGTTCAAAGCAATCACGAGAAAGAGAGGAAAGCCACCAAAGAAACCTTTTCAGGGCATAGTGGACTTCAGGGAAAGCTTTCGGCGTGTTAAAAAGAAACCAATCTATCCGCTCTGTAGCTGCCAGAGCAGCTCATGGTCTGAATAGAATGTGCGCATGGTATCATAGAAAGTAGCGCGTTGACTACGCAGAAGCCTCGCTCAGTCAGGAAGTCTCTCTGTCTGTCTCCCTCTGGGGTTCGTATTGCTTTAGATCTAAAGTATCACATTTCCGTCATAATAGTAACGTCATACATTCCTCTGAAAGAAATATACGTCACTCGACGTGAAAGTGATGCCATAACAATATAACGGTGCGTTCTATTGCTTTTTCTTTTTATTCTTGTGAGTAGACAGAAGCGGTGATGAATGATGACAAACATTGGGGAGATGATAAACTTCAGGGTGATGAACTTGCTGTGACCCTGAGCCAAAATGCGATATCTGCAGATATCCGCAGACTGGGTCGTCTCACCCAGACAGCCTGGCCTACTTGTTTAATGTCGTTAAAGGTAAATTCTGAGTTTAAGAAGTGACTGTAATGAAACATGCACAGCGAGGCCTAATCAACAGAATGACGTTCCTTGAACAGAATTCTGCACAAAGACAGATCCTGGGTTATATTCACTTCTTTTGCAGGGTCAACCGTAAGTCCGACTACACAGTTGACAGGCCAAAACTTATGGCACAATTCTGATATCTCAAAGAAAGTTCCGCCCAAGGAGGCTTGACAAGTGACCATCAGGCCCTGAGAATCTCCCCGAAAGTGGCCTCTTTGCTTGGAATCAAGCACAAGAGGCACGCGCAACTGTTTTCATGCATGTACTGCACTGGCTTCCATTTGACTAAATGCTTTGACAAAGCTTCAAAAGCTTCGGGTTTTTTTTCAAAAGCTGACAATTGGCTTTAGCGGCGCGCAAAAGCTTGTGCAAACTGACTGCAACCGCTTAGACTTTTTGGCCCCAAAGTAGCATGTCACAGGCTAACGACGGACTCTGTACGTAAGTATGATCGTGCTATTTTTACCTGTCGTACAATTAAGGACGTCTCTCTCTCGCTTTGTTCTTCTTAAAGGACTGCTGTAATTAGCCTCTTCAGCTTGATATGAGAGCTCAATGTAAGAATATTTCAGGTCAGGAAAAGTTAGAAGGTTTTTTATTGTACATCTACTACTGGAAATTGCCTATCGCGGACCGCAACTTTGGATAAATAGGTATGCTTTAGCCATTAACAAAAGGGGGATTTTTAGTAATCTCATTTAGAATGATCACGTTTGTGAGGATGTCATTTTGAGATGCTCACAATTTTCGGCAAAGCAAAATTCAACTCTTTTTCTCCATGTTTCGTGCGGCAGATCACAGGATTTCTGCATTAACTATTCCTTCAACATCTTTGATGATAACCTTGACTTCCTCCCACACTTCTGGCTTTCACCTGTACACGTCAGCCTGGTTGAAGTCCCAAAGCCAAAAATGCGATGGATTGAAAGTGGTCTTGAGCATTTTGCAACGGAGAAAAATGAAAAGTCATGACTGTATAATGATCTGAACAAGTTTTGACTGTTGCGTGTTGCAATGATGACTCCAACTTAAAAAGATCCACGATTCAGCTCTGCATTTTTGCATTAGGCAAAATTCCGAACTTATCCAAAATTCCCCCCATCATAAGCAACATTTATCTCGGTAACTGTTCACCCTGAAAGAGGGAGTCAATGCTCACATGTAGCATCCATGATTGGAATTGTGCCCGGACGCTTCTAACAACCACTTTATTCTGCACAATTCCGAATGAAGAGGTTCCTGGTTACCGTGTACAGTGGAGTCCGCCCAATGGGACTCCCTTGGGCGAGGGACTCAGTGTGCGATTGAGCAGTGCAGCCACTTCAAGGCAGAGCATACGAATCTGGAGAGTTTTAGGTGAGCGCCATTGAGCGGTGTCTCCTGCACTGCTTTCACTTCGGAGAAATACCGAGCGCTGCGCTTACGTCGCTGCCTTGGACTGTTGTTTCCAGTGGGGAAAGTTGCCTGATCACGGACCCATGCTGGCGCCCTCCTTTTTCCCCCTTCCCACGGGTAGGGGAAAAAGGACGTTCGCGTGTCGTCCCTGAGCAGCGTCGTCGGGTGACATTGGAGAAAAGTCGGTCTTCAGCGCCTCCCGACTGGGGGCGTGACGCAGTGCACGTAAATCGACACTTTATGCGCACGTTCATGGACACTTTATGCAGGAAAGCTAAATGCATCGCTGAGAGGCAGTCGTAAACGAAGCAAAAGTTGCATCTCAAGTCTTCACCACCCTGTGTGTATGCAGCACAGGGATGGGGGGGCTACAGAAATATGAGTCTCTTATCTCGTGACCATGACCCCGAACTTTAGTGTCCAGTGTGAATTTTGGCGAAACTTTCTCGTATCACAGACTTTTTGTTGTCCCATGTAAAAGACTTCTCTTCGTCGCACTTGCGTCCTAAGGTATGCAACACTGGAGCTCGCACAATAACCGAGGGATTACCCTGGTGTGGTGTTTTGAACGAAGCCGAGGTATTTAGGATCTGGCACCGGTTATTGCAACAATACTGGAAATGTTACCAGCTCCATCTGCACGGTACGTTCGACACCCGTGTGCTTCGATAACACATCAAGTACTGTAACGCAAAGCACTGGAGGGCAAAGAACATGGTGTGTACGCATGCTGTACGCACAGCCTAGTACACGGCGTGAAAAATCTCCTCATCCGCTGTACACCCAATGTTAACCCTAACGTCCAAGCAGAGAGAAGAGCCATTTTTCTGCTTGAACACAATGGAACATCCGTCTCTCCCGAGGTGACAGAATTCCCCCCCTCAGTGCTAATTCTCTGGGCTACAGCAGCCGCAGCAGTTTGGCAGATTTCTCCGACAGAAAATTTCAGGGCCAGCCTGTGTGCTCGCTGTTGTTGTGGCGGCGCCTGCGGCTGCCGCTGCTGCCCCTGGAGAGCGCAACAGCGATCAACCCGACCCCCCACCGGCCTCTTTCAGGACTCGGTTACACCATCAAGGTGATGCTTCGGTGGCCGCTTGTTCTGCGCTTTCTCTCCTTCCCCCACGCACACACTAAGAAAGAAAAGTGGAGGGCGAAAATGCTCGAGACACTTTACAACTTATGCGGAAGCGTTTTTCCCCTGTCTAAGTCAAATGCCATCGTGGGCTGGAAGGCTTCAACGTCCACCCGGGCTGCACACCAGGGCTCAATGGAGAAAGATGACAGTTGGAGAGACACTTGGACACTTTGGGCGCATCACTTCTGATTCTGCCCTCACGACATCAGCGCTGATACCAAAGACGTCGATATGAGCAAGTTTCCTGACTCCTCCCTCGGCTAAAGGCCGCACCTTGGAAGGCGTGGAGGAGACGGAGGTGGAGACGGAGGAGGAGACGGAGGAGGAGACGGAGGTGGAGACGGAGGTGGAGACGGAGGTGGAGACGGAGGAGGAGACGGAGGAGAAGACGGACGAGAAGACGGAAAACAAGACAGAAAACAAGACGGACAAGAAGACGGACAAGGAGTACGAGAATTCTCTCTCCTTCTCCTGATTCCTCCCCCGGACTGTTTTCAGTCTGCCGCATTTTTCCCTACGCTCAGCCGGGAACGAAAGGCGAAAATTGTCCAAGGGTCTCCTCTTGCGCCTCTCGTTTCTCTTGTGCACGCATCCGTAAACATCGGCGCTAGTGAGAGGTGAGCGAGAGCGAGCAAAACAATATTCATGAAGCTTCGCTTCCCTCAGTTTCCTCATTTGTGCCTCTCAGTGTGATTTTCACTGCAGAGCGCGACATTTGGCGCGAAGTGAGCAGCCCCAGAGTGGCTACGACAGTGAGCAAGAGTCGCAACAGCGATTCCGCGGTCGTCTTCGGGAGAAGGTGAAACGATATCAAGGGTAGGAGAAATGCATGGCGCAGTTGAGTGAACAAGTGCAGCAACATCCGTCCTCAATGCAGTTGTGGCGGACGACGAGGAAGGGGGGGTTAGGGAGAGAAACCCCCCCTCCCCTCCCCAATATCATAGTTGTACACGACTGACTCAATCATTGCCCGAGCAACGGATGTCAAGGCTGACTCAGCCCTCGAGTTCACTGCATTGGCTTCTGCTACAGAAAAAAGGTGTTCGTCTCTTTCCTCCTTTGGAAGAGATGCAAAAACAGTAGAAACATCATTTGCTCACTCGCTCTGAGCCTCCCCCCCCAAAAAACAGAAAAGCCCCAAACTTGCATGGGAATGCTGCTGATGCTGCTTCCTCTCATCCTGTTCGCCACGGCCCTACTGGCTCTTGGTCCGTAAGACGACGTGGAGTGCACCCATACGTGCGTCCATGTACAGTACGTGTGGGTAGCTGAGGAGGACTCTCTTTTACCTGCCTGACTGGAGGCAGAGGGACTTTCCCTCCTCCATCCCCAAGGTGAAGAGCACCAGTAGCGGCGACGGCGGAGGGAGGGAACAGGAACCTCTCCGCTCTTGCTTCCCCTGGTGTTTGCAACTCTCTCTCCCTCTCTCTCTCTCTCTAAGCGCGTTATTTGCCAGCCTCCGATTGACTTGGGAGTTTATTGCGGAGATCGCCCCCTCCAGCGTGGACGTGGGTGCCCCAGAGCGCCACAAGTGTCAGTGCACGTACGCAGTGTGACGTGCTACTGCTGCGGACTGAGCACCCCCACCCTCTGCCGCCCCCGCGGAGGAGGGGTGAGAGCTAAGCGTCTATGGTGAGGCCCATCTGGGGTGCAGACGTGATGATATCATGGATGGGCGTGATCAGGTTGAGGCTGCCAGAGGTTTCTTGTGCACCACCCGTGCAGTCGACGACGACAAGAGGGTCGTGATTGATGCTGGCGATGAAGGCGCGAGAAAGAGGGGGAAGAGGAAGAAGAAGAAGAAGTCGAAGGAGAAGAAGAAAGCCCCTAATTGATATCAGGGGCGATACAAGACGAAACTGAGCAGGACAAACAGCGAGAGGAACTACACGAACGGGCTGAATGAGTGATGAGGAAAAAAGTGTCGAGCTTCAAGAGAGTTTCATCGTGCTGAGGCGCGACCCCTGAGCACTTTCGTTCACTTACGGACAAATTCCTGTGCTCCATTGGCGCACTTTTGACTCGACTTATGATTCATGGCCCACGCGACCCCGTGACAGATCGACTGCGACTGCCGCGCCGCCGCTAACTGCTGCGCGATCAGTAAAAAGCCGGACGACTCGCGCACCGTGTCAGTGTGCATCGAAAGTGGATGAGACAACTTGAAGGAGACAAGACCGATGGAGGAAAATATTTCTCCTCTCTTGCTTCTACTTCTTCCTCGCCGTTGCTCTGGCCCAGCAGCTCGTGGGTGATCTGCAGTGTGTCGGTGGAGTCGCTCGAAAAACTTGGGAAATGTGAGAAAAGAGAGCGGAGAAAGAACAACGAGAGATTCCTTAATTTACCGCTACGCTGCACTCCGACTACTCCGACTGCTCTGACTACTCCGACGCCGAGCAAATTGTTGCGCGAGTGTCAACATCTACGAGGAGCAGCGACGGGAGAAGAGACCACGTGAGGAGTCAGTCCTTGTCTCTCACGTCATCATGTCACTGATCTTTGCCAGGTCCTTCGCAGGTAAGGTGTCCTGGGGGGGGGCATAAATTGTGCTAAATTTGCTCCTATATTAGAATTAACAGCCCCGGATGTAGGGAGTTCGGCGAACGAGCGTGCGCTCTGGTACTTCAACAGTTGGTTACAGTGTGTCTAGCAGGGGAAGACGCTCTGTCTATCTTGGCAGAAGTTTGGGGGAAAAAAATCATGTATGTACAGTGCCGAAACTTTTTTTTACTCCTTTTTACGCTTCGTCACATTATCAAGGCATTTACTGCGGAACTTGAGGTTAGCGAAAGTCGAGACTTGTCTCTCTGTAGAACTTTCTTTCGCTTACTCTTCCAAGATTTCAGACGTTTCTCTGTACTTTTGGGTGCTCTAAAATAAGGTCACATTGGAAAATGAACCTGCTACGTGGATATCTGGTACAGGTCTCGCACACAATGAATCAGGAAGAAAATGGAACTTGCAACAACCAGGTCACAGCCTTGCAATGGTCACTAACGCCAGGAGGAATTCTAGCAAGTCTGAAATAAAAAATTATTAACGGAAGGGAACTTTCCTAATTAAAAAGTATAAGATAAATTGTTTGCTATCTCTACCAAAAATTTGACTTCACCTAAATTGGATTAGGCTGAAACAATCTAAGGTAAGTTTGCAAGTATTATTCACTGCAGCATCAGGATCCCTACAAATTTCTGGAGAAAGTCAATGAGGTTAATAGGAAAGTCATAACAATCGGTTTGATTAGTGATCTCACTTTTGTACGGAGACCAAAATTTCAAAGTGTCCTAAGCCAGGCGCACACTAGTGCGCATACGGGGAGGTCCAAGTGCCCAAAAGTGATGTCGACTTCCTGGTGAAAGCTGCCCATGCACGCACTTTGGGTGGCTTCACAAAATTTGTAAAACTGAACAAAATTGTAGATTGCGGCCAAATATTGCTTCACGAATCTTATAATCCGCAGTTTACAATGGCTGACTCCGGAAAGTTGTTGGCCGTGCTGTAATTCACCAAAGGTAGGCTTTTCACGGTATTTTTGAAAGGTTTGTTTCGTACTTTTCGAAAGTATTTTTGTAGTAGCTCTCAATCAAGCGCCATCGTATACCTTGCATAATGGTCTCTTCTGTCAGATTCAGATTGACCTTGATCTAATCTAAGATGTAGAACGACCACCAAAAAGTCTAAGGAAGAAACAAAGCCGAAACTCAAAAACACCTACAGTGCTTAACGAGGACTTTGACTACAACTCTGACAAAGAACTAAATCTCAAGTTATGATCCACTGGCTGCTGGTGACTTGGATCAGCTTGGCCGTTGGACGCTGGAGTAGTTATTGTACCTGTGCCTAGTCAGTTTTTTGTTGCAAGACAAAGTTGTGTAGGAATGGCAAGTCCACTGTGCTTTGCTTTGCTGCATTTGCCAATCCGAACACGCACAATCCTCGAAGGCTGGACACGAACAACTCCTGATGGGACAGGCAAAGGTCTGCCAACGGTGACCAGATGGATCTGGGCCGTCAGCATGGTGTGGACGATGTCTTCCACACGTATGGAATTCAAGGAACTCAAAGATGTCTAGTCTAGATTATGGTACAGGGACAGATCTCTTTGACTCAGCTGAGTTTGTGCATGAGTGGCAATTTGAGAGTGACACCCTGTTTGAAGAAGAAAAAAGTTACGATTACGCTTAATCGAACACTGAATAATAGGACTTTTTGCCTAGCTGGACCAAATTCTCTCAGTTCCAATTTTTACACGGTTGGTTAAGCGTTCATCGAACCAGTCAGGAGGATTAAACGGACAAAAGGTAACAACTTTAGCAAATTCGCTGAACAAAAAAAATACCATTTTTGCTGCTTTCCAATGCGTTTGCTTATGATGAACCATCTTCAATTTAGCGCACTTTTCTCGGGCAACCCATGAGTTCATGTTATCGAAGTTCTACTGTACTTACGAAGTGATGTCAGATAATCGGACGAGCCTGTTAATTGGACACCATTTGCTTGTTTCCGAGGCGGTCCAACTATGCATACTCGATTGTACAGGGTGAACATTATTTAATAACTTGACTCGGTGATCTTCACTGTGTGCGAATCTGCTAGCAGCACCCTGTATAGTTATGCCTCCAAAATGATAGTAACAGATATCTGAACTCTACAAAAGTTCAAATCGAACCTTTATGTGTCAGTTTGGAAAGCTTCTAAATGTTGAATTGGAACTTGTGTGACCGCTCTGTTTACAACCAGCATAAACATCTGAAGTCATGCACAAAAACCATGAACATCAGACATTTAAAGATTCACTAGTATGAACTTTCAAGGGTAAGTCAATGCAAAAATATGATTTAAAAGATAATTTCAGCTGCGTCGTCTAGCAGGGTTGCGACCTCTCATTTTATGCTTTGTGCTTATTTCACTGGAAAATCAGAGTGCAATCATTCTTGTCTTGCAGCCTCCCCAATGTCCTTGAAGTAGCGCTTAGATGAATGTTGATAACTGTCGCGAGAGAGCAGAGAAAAAAGTTTCTTTTTCCTCAGACTTCCTCGGCAATGACTGCTCTGAATAAAGTCTATGTGTCCTCTAAGCTCTGCCAGCGCATTGCATTGCGGTCAGAGCAGCTACAGACGCAGTCTGGTAAAAACAACTATGTTTCCGAACTCTGGATGGACTTTTCTGCTCAGAACTCTGTCTTAGAAGTGGTGCCAGTGGTGCCAACTGGCTTTTTTTTAAGTCAGATTTCAAAAATCTGACCTAGTTTGGAACAGCTTATTTGGGAAGATTCAAAGTTTATTCTATTGTTGTGTTTGGCTTCGCCTCAGACTTGACGTTTGCTATATAAATTTGGCTTCATATTTTAACCTCTTACATACTGTTTGGCTCTTTCATGGAACATTTTGGCCATTCATTATAAAAAGCACTTGGCAATGCTGAGTTGTACTCTGCAAAATTTACTTCCCATTGATGTGCGTAACACTTCATTTCATGCACCATTTCAGTGGAGATTGTGCATTGATTCATTTTCAGGCCCAATGAAGCTGGCTCTTTGCCGCCCATCACGGACAAGTGGGAGGTTTCGGGGGCCAAGTTTTTCTTCTCCTTGTCCAAATTTCCCTTTTATCAGGAGGAATTGAGTGCATCCGTGTACAAAACCTGACCCATGCCGAAATAGTAACTTAGGGCGGACACTGAAAATTCAAATAATGACCCACTTATACTAATACATATTACATCTGGATTGAGTAGTTTGTAGCCATCACTGCACTACAAAAGCTGAGTAAAACAAGCACTTGGGTGTCTGCTGCAATAAACGATGTCACCATGGAGGCCATGGCTGAGGCCATTGAGACTGACCACCAAGCGGAGAGCAACCAGATTCGGGATCAGGACTCCATCTGTTGTGGAGCTGGAAGATGCAACATTTACAGAATAGTCGTCAGTGGATCAAGAAAGAGAAGGACTTGAGGCTCTGCTTCAGAAGAAAAGTTTCAGCTAACGGCACTGCCAGGTGGAAGTTAAAAAACTTTTAGTGATGACTTGGACGCTCATGTCCCTACTTGGTTCTGAGAAGAAAGCTGTGAGAAACTGCTTCTCTTTCAAGGCTTTGATTCCTGCAGTAGACCAGTCTTTTCAACAGGAAACTTGTCAATCAAGGAACTGTAGACACTAGGTTTTAGGTGTGCAAGAGTTAGCGTGACCGATTTTTCGAACATCGCAAAATTTTTATCTTTATATAATCTTTATCTTGTCATTTTCCTATTCTACTTATCTTCAGGTGGCACACAGCAATCTGCCAGAAGCCGCCTGAAGACTACTTTGAGACAATTGCCAAGTTTTTGCTTCCTAACGAAGTACAAATTGCCGTGATTACCTTGCTGCCTCTGATGAGATAATAGAGTGACTGGACAGCTCTCCAAGCTCAATCCTGGCTCCGAAAGGTGTCCAAGAAGTACCAGTGTCCATGAAGTTCCTATGAGAAGGTTCAACTGATTCTTTTCCTCACTGCTGAGGCAAGTGGAAGGAAGTCACAGCCTTATGTTGTGATCAACAAAAAAGGCAAGTTTGTGAGATTTAGCGGAAGTTTGCAAACAAACTAATTCTTGCATGAGCTGGAAAGTCATGGATGAATGATGAGCTTACTACTGACTACTACAAGAGAGTCATTGCCAAGAAACTCTTTGATGGACTACGCCTGCTAACATGGAACCCATTTTTAAATGTCATCCAAGTGGTCAGACCAAGAGAACGAGGGAGACACTCAACCCGCATCAGTCCTGCTATCACTTCAGGGCGAGCAACCAAGCTCATTGAGCCAGTCGATGTCTCGCTATTTCAAAGTGTGACACAGAACTGCCATGACGACTGGATTGCCAAGAAAGGTTGCCACAGGCCAAGGGCGGGTCTCAAGCCTCCAGAAGTGGACATGCACCTCATGTGGATCACACATTTGATTTTGACATGGTGACCAAGTCCTTCAAGAGGCATGGAATTGGTGTCAGTCTCTATGGGTCTGAGAATGAGGGGGATTCATTCCTTGAAGCAGGACAATGTGTGTGAGAAACAAACCAAGATTTCAGATTAAATTGCCAGGAATTCAAGGGATTTGTAGTGGAGAAGAAGTTAAAGAGGGTGACGAAATGTCTGTATCGGAAGAGGAAACTTGACGAGCAATTAGTGTACAGCACCAGTCAGTCACAATTACATGACCATAGCAGCTCGAAAAAGTGACAAAAAAAATACTGACATGTCAACCCATGCAAAAGGCTGGCAAAATAGGTTGCGACCTAATGTTGGTAGGGAGTGAAGCTGCTGATTTCGCGGATTATCTGACTAGCATTGTACGTGCATGTACAGCAGGTGCTCTCAAAGCTTTTTTGTCTCCAACTAATGTGGTCAAAAGATTCGGAGAAGACACTTTCCACCCTTGTGACCTACAATGGTCTTGGCGCACGGTGTTTCGAACGTATCCACCTCGATGTGCACCAGGTTATCTCGTACTGACTGCGACGCACACACTCTCCCACCCACCAAAGTACCTTGGTTTGCCTGCAATGGAGTCACTGTGCAGTGGTGCTTGCTGCGTAAGATTCGAGTCCTAATTTGAATCCTTGCCAGGTTCCTTCAAGAGTCAGGGTCATAGTTCTACGGATTCGCCGGAGATTCAGATCATGGATTCGAATCATATGGTGATCTTGCAAATGCTTGACACCCTAAACTTCTCGCCAAGGCCAATAGGGAGGCAGGCAGCACTGACTTTGGGCTGACTTGGCAAAGAAGCATCTCTCTAGGTGCCAAGAGCGGATTCAGTTTGGAATTAGTGGCCTTCTTTAGTCACTGTCCATATCATACTCGACTAGGATTTAATTTGTTCTTTATTTGAATCAAAGTCATGTCCGGCAGTATCAAATAATCGGTTTGTAATGCTCATCATTCCATTTACATTCTAAGTTTGCACTTCAGATCACTTTTTTCGAGTAAATGACTCACGAAAGTTCAGACGAGTGAAGCTTTGAGTCCATTCGTACACACTGTTTCGCTGTGAACATCAATAAATGTAGCGAGTGTCGACAGGAACTTCGTCATACGCACCGTAATCCCTGCTCCTATTAGACGCAAGGTGATTTCATGCAGATTTGTTTTAAAAGATGAGGCCCTCATTTGAGAATGGCCCAATCCGTCTCTCAACGAGGACAGAGGACGGAGGTCGCGGCACTGGCCGAGGCCATGACTGATGATGGGAACGAGGACAGACAGGGCTCGTCGTTGAAACAGCAACTGTTGGTCGAGGATCATAGTCAGTGTCCGAACATGTTGAGGCCTTGGCATATTGACGTCTTGACTGTGCAGCGCCCTTTAAAGAGAGAGGCTCTTTGAGATCTGAGTGGTTTTGACGGGATCTGTATTTGATACAAAGATAACGATAAACAATCGACGTCAAAAGCATTGATGCCGCTATGAGCCTCTAACTAAGCGTCAAATAACTTGCACTTACCAATAGGACTGTTTTTGCTATGAGTGATGCCGCAGACTTGGTCGACTTAGTGTCATATTGATCGATTCCTCGTAATTCTACTACATCTTAAAAAGTTGTTTCAGCGCAGGTGAATCAGCTCGGCTTCATGGAAGGCCAAGATCATTCGTACCGCACGATTTTTTCTTAGTTTTACTCACTAACGGGTGAGCATCATCCGGACGAACCTTAAAGGGCCAAAGCTCACACCTTAATGGACACGTGAGCCCAAAAATTTGGGGGAAAAAATGGCGTGGAGAAAGTGTTTCTTCTGAAGCACAATTATCTTTGGACAACTGCTTTCAAGAACATGCAGTATAGCAAATTGGTTGACATGTGACAGGTAGAGAGAAACATTAGAAGCGTTCTCAGTGGGGAAAAACATCTGGCGTTTCCTCCTACGTGCTGAGCCTGAGGCTCAGCACTGCACTACCCTGTATGTACTGCATCGGGTGCGACGTCGCGGCCTGAGCGCACTAAGTAGAGAAGGAGGCGCTGTACGTACAACGAGGTGAAAGCGTTCTTAACTGGCGACTCTCTAATGGGAATACAAATGACGAGAAGGCGGAAAGCTATTCAAGACTATCGTGCGAGCAGACGTATTGTACTTGGAAATGACTTTCATATGCTGCTCGACTCCTTCTTCTTCCTGCAGAAGTTTCCTTCGCCTATCTAATATGTTTCCCTGTGACAGCGTCTACACCTTCCTCTCTCTCTCCAACAGGCTGTGTGAAAGCCCATTTCTCCACTTTTCATTTTCTCTAACCAATTCCCAATCCGCAATTCTCTTTCGCCGACACACGCATAACCGGTCGCTTTACAGCCTTGTGTGTGCCGTGCAGAAAGAGAACTCGCCGACGTGCAAGCCCTTGGGCAACGCTCGTACGGCCTCCGCCATCCCTGAGGAGCTTCGACGGCTGCCGTTGCTCCTGTTGCTGTCGCACGTGCTAAGTGAAAGCCATCCTTTTCTTTCAGGCAGTCGTTTTCAGCAGTCGCACACAACTGAGTGTGCGAAGTTACTTGTAGCAAGTAGGAGAGCTTAGACGGTCAACAACGTGCACCTTCCTGATGTAGCAGGACGTGTACATGCGGGCGAAGGCTGCACGTGTGCATGCAATGAAGGGTCTGACCTTACTACGTGTACGTACGTACGTGTACATTCAGCCTGTACATACGTACGTCCTGACTGACTTCTCTCGAACTGATGCGGTCACCTGTTCTTCCACAGAAACTGGCGGGGGCGCTGGCCGGAGACCCGGTGGTCGCAAGACGGGAGTCATGGGGAAGGGAAAGGCCCACCTCCGCGGCGGCCGCGGTCCCGAAGACTTTGGCGAGCACGCACCGGGCGTCCTCGGCATGGACGCGGACGTGCCATTCAGGACGCACTTGCTCTTTCCGTCCAGGAAGGTGAGGCATGCATGCGTCGTGGTCTGTGCGTACGGTGGAAGGTCTCGAGCATTAGCAGCGCTAACGAGTGCAGTGAAGCGAGGGTCTTGAACAGGGCCGAACAGGTCAACATTTTCATTCCAGACGTCAAACGTCATCATGAAAAAGAGCAGCGACGTCCGCAAACAGTAAACGAAGTGGCCCTCAGCCAATGAGAGGCTGAAGAAACAGAACTTTGCTCTCTCATTGGCTGAAGGCCAGATCCCAGTTAGGCAGTGTTTGTAAACAAACACCCGGAGGCAGTGTCACCCTAAAGTCCAACATTTTTTCTCAGGACGAGGGAGAGATGGCTTCGGGCCGCCCGGGGGGCTCGCCCTCCCTCATGAAGCAGATGCTATCTTGGGGAAAGAAGCAAAGCGACTCGCGGTCCGCCACAGCGGCTGCCGCCCAAGCGGCCGCAGCCGCTGGTGACAGGGCGGCTGATGACCCGTTTTTCCGCGGCAAGCAGGTAAGCTTCTTGGAAGGTCAGCCGGGGGGTCGATCGCCCTTCGAGCGTCCGCCTCCACCGGAGCGACGTCCCAACAGCTACCACTGCGATCCTCCACCCGGACACGCTGCCCGGTGCGTGCCAACCACCTTCGTGGAGCCGTTCAGGGCTCCAGAGCTGCTTCGCGCGGCTGCCGCTCCCAGGGACCGAAATGCCAAGGGCAGCGTCGGTAAGGGCGGCGTCTCCACCTCCACAGGCAGAGACGCCGTGGCATCTCCTGCCGAAGGCGGCGCCGTCAGCGGGCTCCTGGCCGCTCTTGGCGGCCAGGCGGCCGCCGCCGCCACCGGCGGCAAACTCACTCGCTCACCCGCGTGCGACCCTTACGCCTCCACCAATGGCACTGGTCCGCCTCGCAACGGCCGCGGCCCCCAGGGGAGGCCCCCCCGCAGCGAGCCGATGCCCAGGGACCTTCACGCCGTCAACAAAGACTGCTTCATCATTCCCCAGGGCAATCTAGAACGCTTTCTGCCCGACGGGATCACAGTGAGTTATACGCATAGCCCGTCTTTGCCATCCTTACGTCGCCTCCAGTTGGACGAGTAGACGACATAGGTCGCACTAAAGCTATTACAGCAGCAACTGGAGACTTAGCCTTTCACTGCACTACCCTAGTCGTCCACATAGCGCTCTGCACACGTTTAAGACCTCTTCCACGGTATATGAGTACTCGTCCACAGCACACATGTACGAGGTCCTCCGTGTACACAGCTTTCTCGCTCTTTTTATTTCCTCCCTCTCGCCACTGCCTTCCCCACCAGGAGGACATGCATGTCTGGCGAGCAATAATTCCTTATTAACGTCTCCGTCACCTCGAAATGAGAGAAGTCAACGGAAGTTTTGCTCTTTTACTTCCTCCCTCCGGATAACTTGATGGTGGCTTCTCTTTGGAGACTCTCCCGGTGTCAATCGGCAACTACGCGAATGGCAAATATCCCCCGGTTGTTGCACAATGACGCTCGTGTAGCTGGCGTTTGCTTTGCAGCTCCCCAAGGAGGCCAGGGACGCCCACAACCATCCTCTGCTCAATATCCTGGAGGTTGACGACCCACGGGTTTCCATCGTCTTCCACCTCATGCCGCGACGGCCGACCCGGCTCTTGCCACAGTCGCCCTCACAGCCGGACGAAGACGATGATATCATTGTCGTGGAAGAACCACCACTCGTTGATGGAGCCGAATCGTCAGCGGAAGCAGGGGGTGTGGCGCGGGGTCCTAGCGGCCTCTTTTCACGGCGGCGGCTCTCTTCGTCCCTGGAGAAGCAGCGCGCGGCCGCACAGGCGGCGCTGGATCACGCCAAGGAGACGGGCGCAAATGAGGGATACTTGCTCAAGAACCTGGAGAAGGATTGTAAGTCCATTGGAGATGTTAGCTCACTAGTCCATTTAGTGTGATACGTACACTCTTTGACAAAGGCGGTGTGACGAATAATGTAGATTGGGCTACTTCAAAAAGGTACTTTTGATATTTATACTTTGATAATGATATTTTTCTTAGCCTGGGTTTTGGGCCTTTGACCAAAATATTTTGAATGAGCTGAAAACACTTTGCTTTTATAGGCCATTTTCTTTGTGCATTTCAACTAAGTTTTATAACATACTGTTTGTTGGCGCACACTTCTGTAGCTCAATCCAGTCAAAAGTTTAGGCTGAAAAAAAGTGGGCGCTACTCTTACAACATACAGTATGCTGCAAAAGTTGTATTTAAAATGCCATTAAACCTTTTTTTTTCTTTTTTTTTTTTTCAAAAAATGAGACTTGCGCCAGCTATAAAAGTGTCTAACGTCAATTTTCTACCCCAAAAAACTAAAATTGACATTTTCGAACTAGCCTAAAGTGCATCTGTCTGTACATGTGCGTGCTTGAAGACGTGTGTGTGCGAATGCAGCACCTCCATCTCTCTTCCAGCCGACTACCCTTTCATTAACTACTATGTGATAGCGCGTCCGCGTGAAGACGCGGACATCTTCTTCCGCACCACAAAAGCACGTGACGCTCAACTACGGCGCCAACGCCGGGGTGTTGATTCAATGACGCTGTCAGCAGCTGCAGCAACGGCACCGGCGGCAGCCTTGGATCTTTTCGAGGAAGTGGCGACAATCGCGCGGCCGCCTCTGGACCCTGCAGCGTCCAAGCGTCCGGTGTCAGACTCCACAGGGTACGTGCTATGTGTCTACAGGGTCTTCAGGGGCGACGACGGGGAGAAGTTCGAGAGAAACTGGTTGTACTGGACAGGTGAGCAACGTGGAGGCCTCAGTCGACCTCTCCTCTGCCGTCACTTATGAGTACTGCAAAATACTTCCAGGAGCTCGTATGCTATACAAGAACCTCCCGAAAGCTGTGGGCCTACGACGAATCACCCTGCACAAGTCGACGTCGCAGTCCTCCTCTCACGTCACGTACCTGCTTCTGGTGGAATGTACCAGGTTCCTCGAGCACATTGGCGAGGCCGCCAACCTCTTGCCTGTCTTGCGGGGACGAATCTGCGGCTACACGGGGATTTACAGGCCGACCTCGGCCTTTTGACGCAGGCCGTCGCCGCCGCAGCGGCCACCGTCGGCCGCCATCGAGCAAGAGGTACAGACCACTGAGGAGGAAGAGCAAGACAGCAGGAATGGCGGCGGCGGCTTCTTCGCGTCTCTCTTCAAGTTTTCGTGATAGTGTCTCGTGAGGAGGGGCTCGACTGTCTCCACATCTCGGTGTTCCCGTGCTCTGCTTCGTCATTAAGGCCCAGAAATTCGAGCTATATTTGGCCGTCTGAAGTGAGCTTCAGGGACTCTCTTGGGGCGCTTCCAATGCTGAAAGCCTCTGCCAAAGGTAGAAGACAATCCGATAGAGAGTGGAGAAAGAGGTTGATCGATCGTTTAGTGGAGGATTGCATTTGCACAGCATGCAGCCACATTGGTGAGACCATCAGGTGGACAAGCGGCAAACTGACGTCCCCATTGATGGTCCTCCTCTTGCTTAAGAAAGCCAGTATCAAGTGTGCCTAAAAAAGCTTTAGTGTTATAGAATATTCATCCAGATGTGCGCCTCGTCCAATGAGGTAAACATGTTTGTTACCTTTTATATATTACGTGAAGTATAGTTTTCTTTGTTTGACTTCAGTGGCCAGGAGAAGCACTTTAGGATACAGTAAGAATGTCAGAGGAAATCTTTTTACCTGCCAGTTCTCGCCGCAGACAGGCAGGCAGCATAGTTCTGGACATTGGCCCCCCATTAAAGTAGAACACAGAGTGCGTATGAATAGTATTTAGTGTATTGCGATGTTCAGTATGCAATCAGTACGCATCCTCTTTCTCTGTGATGTATAATAGTTACTGTCTTTTGATATGGAAATAACTAAAAAAAATCATTTTACTCTTGCGGATTGTAGATCAAGAGCAACAAGCGGAGAACACGTGTGGTAGAAAAGTGCGGGCTAGGCAGATGACAAAGTATTGTTGGATAACTTAAAAAAAGACACATAGGAAAGTTATGTAGCCGAGACATATCGTGGAGAAGTAAGGGAATAACAATACGCGACATGACCGGACGTATTGGCACTTGAGGATACTACGATATAGGTATTTATGTGTTCTTGCTCTTTTCTTGACTGGAAGGACCCCATATGCATTCTCATTCTCTCCTTTTGTTTTCTATCACTCATTGTCGGCGCAGCTTTGCGTCCAATCTCGCACTTGCATATATGTGTTATCACAGGGCTCTGAGTTTCCTGAGCAGAGCGTCGGCGTCAGCGTCCGCCGTCTCTCCTCCATTGGGCATCATGGGCAGTTCTCTTTCACGGCTCCCGTTGCCGACTCCAGCATGGCCTGCGCCGTTGGAGCTGCGGATCCGCCGCTGTTGCCGCGTCGGCCGAAGCATCCCGTTGTCATTCTCGCAGTCCTCAGTTAGAATGTCGCTGAAAACGTCGCCAAACATGAGTAAATGCTGAGGTCAAGAGTAAAGCGAAGTCCCAGCAGTGGAAGGGGGCTTACGATTGCATGGGCACAGCGCCACGCAGGCGTGGAGGGGGTGACGGAGAGGGTGTGGCTTGCGGGGAGTAGGGGAAATGTCTTGAATGGGCGGGAGGGGCAAGGAAGTCGGGATCGAATTCGGCAGACAGCTTTCTGCGACGCTCGCTAAAAGAATCCGTGGGTGTTAAGGATACCATGACGCACCATGCTTACTGTACAGAGTATCACATACAGTGCCAGGTGTACATTACGTTCCCTTACTACACGTAGAATACGTTTCACGTCTCGTACGGCCGCCAACTCGAAGGTAGGAGCTACTGTGTACTTACACGAAATCTTTGGTTGCAGGCGACTGCCCTTGGTTGGGTCCTCTGGAGCGACTCCTATTTAGCTGCGCCCGTCTCTCGGCTGCAACAGAAAGTGCAGACATTTTACCATGAGCTCAAGATATGCCCAAAGACCCTGTTAGTATATACTGGAGGTGTCTCAATCTGTCAGCCACAAGGAGTGCAAAACTTGTCTACTGCGGTGGTTTTCAACCAATACCCGTTGACCATAACATTCATCCCAGAAGCAAAAAACGATGTGACAGCAACTGGAGCCATCCTAAATTACCCTGCCAGGTCGTGATTGGCAATCAGCTGGTCTAGTTTTGCCAGTAGAGCGGGATCTGCGCGATGAGCAAAGAAAAAGAGGTTTACAAAACTTCCTACAATGTGCTTGTAAGAACATTGTACACAGCCCTTATATTTGGTGCAGTGGATCCTCTTACCTCCTGCTGCCCTAGGCGCCCTCTTTCTCTTTTGCTCCCTATTGAATGCCGATCCAGTCTTGAGAGCCTCCAGAAGACTGTCCATGACTCCCTCTTGGTCATCCGGAGCGTTGAAGTCGACCAAGGCCTTCTTCTTGGCGGCGCGTTCCAAACGCTCACGCTCCTGTTTCTCTCGCGCCTCACGGGCCCGTTGTTGCTTCTCGGTGGCATCGCGCTCCTTCAGGATGCCGTCGTACGCTTTCTGCAATGACGAGAACAGTCAATACGGATTGTTCCATCACAATCTCTGACAGTACGTGCCTTAAACAGATCCTTGAAAGTCTTGATGTCTCCCATGAATTCCTCCAAGGTGTACTTTTGTTTGTCAAAGACGAAGTACTCTGCCAACTTTGCGTACAAGTCCTCCATCTTCTTGGCCATCGCTTGTAATACATCACATTGCGCTCGAGCCTCCATGCTGAAAGCGCCCATCGATTCGGCAAATCTGAAGGAATAACAAAACTACATGAAAAGTTGTACTTCAGAGCATGAAGTACTGTAAAAAACTGAACCTGTCTTCCGGCTCCTGCGCCACCCTGCTGGCGTTCTTGAGATCGGTCTCCAGGTTTTTAATGGACGAATCCATCTGCTTGAGAGCTTTGTGGATCGACTCGACTGATACCCTTGCAGCGGAGTCCAGGTGGATGAGCTCGTCAGTGAACGATAGCAATTCGGGATGATCTCGCTCCACGTACTCAACCAAGAAGTGCAGCAGCGTGCCCTTGTTTTCTCGATCCTTGGTGTTGCTTAGCTGAAAAAAGGACAAAAGAGTTACTGTACAGATCGCAAGTACTCGTTTAGTGCGAGACAACCAGTACCTTTGGCAGATAACTAATGTCGAACCCTACGGATTGCTCGTTCTTGGACCCCGAGTTCATAATATTTCCGATTAAAAGGATGATCTCCAGCAACTTTGCGAACTTTCGACTCTTCTTCACTTCTTCGCAGGCAGCCGTAGCAGCTACGATGTCAGGCTTACAGTCTTGCACCAACTCAGGATATCTGTAAAGAGCATTAGTCGGCATCCGTATATGTCAATGATCTTCGAGGCAAAACTACGAACTCACCTCTGCCTGAACATAAGTGACTTTAGCCTTGGCACTAGCCTCTTGATTCCTGATATTGAGATTGCAAACTGTTCTGCTTCGGCGAGGTTTTCGTAGTCTTCCTCATGCTCCTTCAGCCTATTCAGCTGGTCAGGAGCAGGTATGTACTGTATCAAGGACTGAAGCAAATTTTCCGTCAGCACCTGGAAAGAGAAGCACGGGGTAGTGGCACAAAGTTTTCCTAGCGTTTTGTCTCCGCACATGTGCAGACAGAACAATCCAATAGCGTACATCATACCTCTGTGTCACATCTCAAGATGCATCGCCGTAGTTCTTCGTAAGATATATGTTTGAGAGCTCCACCCAGTAGAATGGACAGGTTCTGAGCTGCTTTGGGATCCAAGACTTTCAGTTCCTTGGTTCTCTTCTTCTCCTGTCCACGGCCGCCGCCATCGCCACCATTCTGACCATCTCCACCTCCGGTGCCTCGCGTCGGAGGTTTCGTACTGAAGCGAGTCTGCAGCTTCTCGATGAGAGAGTCCGACGCTAATCTCTCCTCGTCAACCTTAGTCCAGAATGCATCCTTCGTCAATTTACTCGCCGGCACAGATTTCCAGTTGGTTCGCTTCGTGGGGTTCTCCACCGTCCATTTCTTCTTTCTCTTCATGCCTAGCTTCACCAGGATTTCTTCCTGCGAGGGTCCGGCCATCGCAAGAGCTGGCCCACCACCTGGTGGTGGCGGAGGACCGAACATGCCTGGCATGCGAACTCCCCCTGGCGGTGGTGGTGGAGGCGGACCACCTCCTGGTGGCGGTGGTGGAGGCGGTGGCGCACCTCCACCCATTCCTGGTGGGGGCGGTGGCGGCGGCGGTGGCGGCGGTGGTGCAGGACCTCCGCCGGGAGGTGGCGGCGGCGGAGGCGGTGGAGCTCCAGCCGATGGTGTCGACCCTGGTGGTGCAGCCGGTCCTCTTTGAAGAAGGCCTGGAGGGACTGGAAGTTTGCTTGGCGACCCGCCGCCGCTTCTGACAGCTTCTTCAAGCTGAGCGATCTGCGCTTGGGCCTGTGTTAATCTCGCCTCATACTCCTGTTTCTGCGTTAACGCCTCCTCCAGTTCTGATTTCATGCCTTCGTTGGCCCGCTCGTCTTCGGCACGTGCTCGCTCAACCAAGTGTTCAATGAGCGGATCGACGTCGATCTGGAAGCGCTTGGTAGCCCTAAAATCCGGATCACATCCTGACTTGTGGAGAATGATCTGAGATACGCATTCCTCGATCAACTTATAGTAAGCAGGCCTGTGGTGAATAATGGAAAGCATGGGAGACATTATACCTTTGGATTTTCAATGGCAAGGTCATGGTCATTACCTGATTTGTACGTCGTCTCTAATGCACAGGAGGTGTTGCAGTATTGATAAGAAGTATGGCTCCGCATTGGTGTCAATCACCATGTTCTTGATGAGGTCAAAGCACTCGTTAACATCATCTAGCTCAAGTCGAATGTTGTCAAATCGCTGAGCGAACTCGTCGAAGTCCTCATCTCGATGCTCATAGAACACTTTGAGCTGAACACGAAGCTCCTCTGACGCGTTGCTCTCAAGGGTCTAGAGGAAGTCATATGTACTACACGCTGAATAAATATGCAATCCATGAATGACCCAAGCTTACGTCCAAGACATCGAGGAGTCCGACACGCATAAACTCATTGCGAAGGTGCATCCTGAAGTCGAGATCGTCTGGACTTGTGATGATAGCGTTAATGAGGATGACGCAGTTGGTCCGGAGCTGCTCGTTGCCGCCCACCATGAGTCCTTGGACAATGGGCGCAAATCGCTCGCCGCCCTTCATCTCGCCAGCAATCGTAATGGATTCCAGCGTCTTCTCGTGGCCGTCTGGCGGCAGGATGCAGATGGCGGCCATGAGCTTCACGGCCTCCAGCATGACGTGCGGTAGTGACGGGGTGAGTGATCGCGCCATCAAAGTCAAGGCTTCCTTGTGCTCGAAGATGTCTTTCAGCCCCACCTTGTTGTTCATGATGGCCTTGAGGCAGCGGATGCACTCGTGTTGCACTTTTTCCCACTTGCTGTCACTGTAATACGAAGGCGAAATTTAATGTAGGAAGTAAGTGCCAACTAAAAATAGGGAATCGAAGTAACATAAGCTCCTTATGTTCCTACTCGACGATGAGAAATCTTTAGAGGCGGAAGTGCGTTCAAACAGCACGAGATGTACTACTTAAGGTACAATGAAACTACAAACAAATGAAAGCTATCATAGAGGAGACTCATGCACATGCTCAAGGGATTTCATACCACCGTTCCAGCTTTATCCTGGCAAGCTATATGATAATAAATGCAAGAAAAATGTCGTCTTAATCATTGAGCTCTTAGGTCAACAGGATAACACGATCAACGTAGCTAGGCATTGCCAAGTGAAATTGATCTCCAAGTTCGAAGTTGAGAGTCACCCTCGGGTTCAGTCCCGGTTTCTCATGCATGTAAATGAGAGCGTGTTAGTTTTCTTCCTGGGCCAACACTGGTTATTATTTGCACCTATCGCCTCCTGGCGATAGCTGCTAATCATGCTCTCGATTTCGTTCAAGATACTTCGTCCCAGACAGGCCCTTTTTTTCCTCCTAAACCTGAGTTTGACCTCTGTGGACTTCCTTTTCAGCACTCACTTTCTGAAGCACTCATTGAGCAGCGAGAGGACCTGTTTGAGTCCCTTTGTGCCAAACTCCTGGACCCATTCGAGCGAGTTGTTTGTCAGCGCCACCCGGAGGGACTCGATGCAACTATATTTTTTCTGAAGACTCAAGTCTGGATTGCTCAGATACTGGATGTAGTCGGCCGGGCTGTGAAACTGCGTCCGCGCCTGATTGCGAGAGTGCATGGACAACATCTCGCGCTTCTTGGACAATGGCAGATGAAGTAGGGGTTCCTTCTTCTCCTGTAAAAGATGCAACATTATAATAATGTCTAATGATACGTATTGCATCGTACAGTGCATATTTAATTAATTACACACTTAAAATTTCCATCGCGTGTTATTCATGTATACCGACCTCGCTGAGGTTCATGTTCTCGAGCATCTTGTCGAACTCTGCGAGGACGTCGTGATCGGTCATTTGGAATATGTTCCAGCTGTCCTCGTCCACCTCGTTGAAGTCGCCCACGGAGGAGGGCCTCATCATGGCAGGGACACCACCTGGTGGAACGCCCTTGCGGCCTTTGTTTCCTCCGCCCAGTCCGCCAACCATCTTGTCCAGCTGAAAAAAATGTCAATGCATTACACGACTGTTCGACTTCGTATTATCAATATTATCGTTATTTTGATGATAATATGCACAACTAACTGTACTCGTATCACACCCGCGCCGCCATGAAATTCAATACGTACCCATGAGTCGAGACTAGAGGCTACAGTTACGTGGACTGCATAATGCAGTACGTAACCCCTTTAGGCGGGTTCATCACTCAAATTATGCAGAAACTGGAAGAGAATGAGTGCAAATTTGCCCCAGTTACGTACCGAGACGTGTCTCCTGGACTTGAGGCTCTTTTTCATCATGTCCATCGCCGCCCAGGTCGAGCCCTTCGACACGTACACGCGACAGCTGAACGACGCAAAGGCAAAGGCGGGGCTCGAGGCCCTGATTTGTCGCCGGAATTTGAAGCGCGATAATAGAGGGGAGGACGAAGACGAGGGGAGGAGGAAGAGGAGTCGATATCAAGTTTTGTCGCAGTGAAGCAACAGGGCATGATGGTCAGAGAGCTCGTGAACTTGATAGAAATTCTTGAAGAGCAACTGGGCGCTGTGACAGAAGTAGACGACAGTGAACAAGGTCTCGTCTTTGACTCCTACGTTCATCGGGTGACAAAGATAGGCAGCATCAGTGATAGTGACTAAGTACTTGGTGGGGGTCTGACACGCACTAGGCAACAAGACGCACATCAGCTGAGCAAAGTTCACTTGTCTTCACTCTTGTGCTCGTCTCAGTTCTAGAGTGCTGCTCAATCTAGGACAGTTGCACAATGTCTACTCTCCTCCTGCTACAGAAAAAGGGAGGGAAAGAAAACTCTACCATACCCAGATGCTCTTCAGAAATGAAGACATTCTCCACAGGCACACGGGCAATTAACAACTGTGCAAACATTTGAGGGATGTTTCCTGCCATCGCCTCGGTCGTCGGGCACAGATGCGCCCGGATCAGGTGAATCGGTCGATCCACACGAGAGAAATGATGTCACGAACAGAGCCTTGCATAAAACTTCGTTTTCTCACACTTGAATGCAGACAAGGAGCTCGGATAAAACGCACTGCAAAAGCTGCTCTGTTGAGGTGGCAACAATCGAAGGGCTCATTTTGCTCTATTGTTTCTGCGCACTTCCTCTTGGGAATCGGTTCGAGATCTCGAGTGGGATCGCCTGCGTGGGTGCTGCGAACACCGTTCGCTTTCATCCTTTAATAAGGTCATCAACGAGATTCCCCTGGCTCTCAAGAGCAGCCATTGTCGACAACCTTGTCGTGTATGCACACACGCACTTCTTCCAGGCTCAGTTCTCAAGGACAGTCAAAAACGTCGGCCCCAACTCTTTCCCCCCCCCCCCACTTTTTTTTGCACAAAAACATTGAATCGCAGGAACTCAGGGTCACGGTGTGTTACCGCACATTTGCTGGCGCGTCGACGTTGTCGATGCCCTCTGTGCGGCCTCGTATCAACATCGAATTTGCAGATAACCATCACCTAATCAGAAGCGAATGGCGCCGATTTTCAGTACGTACGTAACAATCTGCGCACTGGTATCGTGCTTAGAGGATTTAATCGCGATTTTTTTTTGCTCCCTCCAAATGCAAATTCGTCCTGACAATTCACTGGGTCTAGAAGATTAGGGCTCACGTTTGCAGCGAATCATCTTGGTACCAGGTGAACAAAGCAAGAAGGAAAATTCGCCACTCATCAAAAAAGCCTCTCTCTCATTACTCCTCAAATGTGTGTGCAGTCAATTTGAGGACCAGTCGGAGGATGTGGATCTGACAAGCACAACGAGCGAGTGTGCGACAGCTCAACGGTGAGGGTTTTTTTTTGAGGAAAGGCTATTTTTTTTGCTGCATGTCTGAGCCCAATAAATCCTTCATTGTTGCCCCCACACAAGACCTGCACCGCGACTGGAAAGAGACCCCTACTGTGTAGGAAGGAGATCGATCTCTTGTCTGCATAATTTCCTCGTTAGATAATGCCGAGGGAAAACAGATTCAACGCTTGTAACAAGTAACAAGCTAGGCTAATCAATTCAGACTTGGAAGGGGCTTCGAAAGGCAGCGATCAGAAAGTGGGAGCAACGCTCTGGAAGAGGCAGAGACTAAATGATAAATGGAGCAAGGAGAATGATTTTTCTCGTTCTTGCAACTCATATAAAGCCCTGGCTGCAACAATCATCATCATCATTTCTGCTCGCTTGGCGCGGATGAGAGGGGTAAGAGGAAGAGAATCCAAAGCTTCGATAGTTATCTCTTGACACGACACGAGAGCTCGAGGGACCAAGACAAAAAAAAATCAACCCGGCTGTGCCTTGTACAGTTTAAATATGTTAACTAATGTGGAGATTTGCGTTGATGTACGTTGTGCAACGGCCATTGTTCTCCCGAAGCGCTCTCAACACTTGTGTGTCTAGACTTTGCGCCACAAACTTTGCGGGGAGACAAACATCTACCACAGCGACGCGTCGTAATATCGAATTTCCTTTGCTTGCCTCTCCAGTGCTGAGATGAAAGGAAAACTGCCCTACTAGGCCAGAAGTTGCAGTGCTACGCAGATCGAGTCAAAGATCTGTGGGCAAAAGTCTTCCCACTTTTGACCACAGTTACTCTGCCCTAAAGAAAAGTTTGGAGACCTCTCGGTCAGTTACTTACGAAACTGTGCTTCCTGTGCACTGACATGGTGCTGTCGGACTACAAGTCACGTCTTGAAGCTCTCCAGCATTTCTTCACAAGTGTTTCTTCTTCTTCGGAAAGAGATAATAACGTCATGTCTAATTATTCTCCAGGGAGTCACTCGCTGAGGTCGTAGCACCACTTGCACATTTCACCACAGAGGCACGCACATGGGCACAGAGGGCGTGGACGACCATGTGTGCGAAAGTGTACAGATCACAGAGCTCCGATTTCCTCCCCCTCCCCTGGAGAAACTTCTGCACCGAGCCAACGAATGAGCACGGTAGCACCAGGCGGATTGATTTGGCGGCTTGGCTTCCACAGAGCTGAGTAGGCCTGCGCCCCTGGCTTCGCGGGCCTTGCTACGGCAGTGAAAATGTGCGAATCTCCATTTTGCGAGGTGAAGGAAGCCTCAGCAGCTACACGCCAACACTGGATAGTACAGGGAGAACTGACTGGAGCTTGCCGCAGCCGCCGCTGCTGCTGCTGCCGCCGCCGGCGGCAGCGGCGTCGGCGGCGGGCACAACTGTGCTGTTGCAGCTACTTCATCTCTCCCTCCTCAGGTCTCGCCACCATTGAATCTCTCTCTCTCTCTCCAGAGAAGAGAGAGAAAGAGGGGTCTCTTGGAGAGAGAGAGAAGACCTGTTGCTTCTTAGCTGTTCCTGCCGCTGCCGTCGCTGTCACTGCTGCCGGCTGCGTTAACCAGGTAGTCGGAGGTGTTATGCTACATTCAGGTGTGCTCTCCTCCCTCTTTTACAGTTGCGTTTTCGGCAGCCAGGGGCACTTAAGCTGTCGCTGCCTCGCTCGCTCGCTCGCTCAGACGTGGACGGACGGAGAAAATGCCGGGCGGGGTTTAGGCCGACGATAAAGGCCTCATCTCGTCGTCGAAGCCGCCGCCGTCGCTGCCGTCGCTGCCGCCGCCACCCCAGCCGCGGCCACACACACCGGCCCGCCAAACGCGAATGATGCCAATAAACTAGTGCTTCCACTTCTCCATTCCTCTCTATTATTTGGTGCCGACTTTCTCAAGGGGGACGAAACTAGTCGTTGGCGCTCCAGACCAAAGAAAAAGAGGTGGTGCAGGAATGCTTGAGGTTAGACTTTTCACTCGAATTTTTATTCGTCCGCTCAAATAGGCCCCAATAAGCGGGATGGACGAGAGCGCTGTTTTACACCGTTGCGAATCAGCGAGCAGCAAGATAGAAAAGACAAGGGATCACGGCAAGCCTGGATGATGTGGAGCACTGAAGCTCTTCACTCTTGGAGGGGCCAGAATCGACTGACATGCGACGCATTTACATGTATATCGACACTTTTCACATACACTCTGCTCCCCTCGGGGTCTGGAATTGTCGTCTCTTCTCCCCCCCTGACGTCACGATTTGAATAAACTGCTCCTCTGTAAGGAGATACCTCATATGTATCTACCTTCACGAATGAGTAAGCACGTTTGAAAGAAATTTTCCGGGGCTTAACAAGTGACAATGTTAGGCCGGACGTGCTCCTGCCTCGTATTAGACCGAGCAAGCAAGCAAGCAAGCAGACATCTCGTACGAAACGGTCTTCTTCTTCAGCCTCGCGCGTTACAGGGTTGGGCGTGAGGTCCGGCTCCACCTCATTGGGATGCTGCAGTACTGCAACACGCACTTGATCGACCGAGTTCAGATTTCCTACACTTGTGCACTGGAATGCGGTGAAAACGTAGAAATCTGAACGCGTGAAGGCAGCTCTTCAGGCTCAGTGGGAGCGAATTCCTCAGTCAAGAGTGCGTGCTGCAGTCGATGCAGTCGGGGATCAACCTGGCCGAGTCGCACAGTGACGACAACGGTCGGCTTGACTGAATTTTGGTGCAATCAATGTGAAGAACTTGTGCGCAGTGTGCAATTTTCATTGAATGCATCAGAGAATATCGATTGGGACAGAAAGCCCAAACCTGTATTCACAGACAATAACGCACACGTTGAAGTCAGGTGAAGTGATGGAAATGCCCAACCTTGAATGAAAAGCCTCGGGTACATAAGATTTCCTATTGCGTGCTTGTAAGAGAAGAAGGGAGGAAAAACTCTGCTGATGACATTTCGAGATGTCTGCAAGAAAGTCGACCAAAAAAAGAGAGAAAGAGGAGACAATGAAGCGACTTGCTAAGATCTGGAACGCTAAGGTCATGGCTTGGCGCAATTTGTACTCTCATACTCTTTGAGCAACCAACTACAGGGGATCCCCCCGAAAAGGAATCACCCCAGCTTTCCGTCGACTACGTACGCGCACTTTCTGATTCACCCAGTAGTTGCTAAATACCGCCCACTTCCGCCCTCTTGTGACATGTCCCATTAGTTCAGTGCTTCCTTTCCCCACAAATGCTAAGAGAACCCTTTGTTCCACTTGCCAACGAATACTGAAATGACACGCTACAGAGAGCATTTCTTCTACCCCCATGGCTAAGACACCGTTTAACTGTTGTAATGTTCACATGACGGTCGTGACTATTTAGACAATCCGATGGCTGCTAATTTCGGGTCCAAAGTAACCTCTTTGCCCAGGCCAATCATTATTACCCAGAAGTGAACAACATCATTGGCCTCTTGCTAAGCACACTGGAGGCATTTTTTTTAAAGCTCGTTTCCGCTTTTGTTCTCCGCCACGTCCTTGCTGTGACTCTCTGGCTGTGCTTACCTGACTATGCATGTTGTGCAATTTGTCGCTCAAGTGGTACTTCAGCTTCGGGCTGAGCGGTAGCTTCGGGCTCATGGCCAACTTGGGGCTCATGGCCAACTTGGGACTGTTCATCTTGCCTTGTTGTTACCCCGATGAAGAAGAAAGTGAAGAAGACACACCGTGTGTTACATGGGCACGCCACGAGCACCTTGGCGGTGACAAACTTTGTCAGGATAATAATCAGTCAGACCGCAGCAAAGTTGAAAGCAGCTCTGAGTAAGGACAGAATCAAAACTGAGAGAAGCCTTCTTCTTCTCCTTCTTTACTAAATTAGAGGCCCAGAAGAAGGTAAAGCCTCTTTACTTTAGCGTGCGCGTTCGGCGACGCACGCGAGCAGGAGGAAAAAAAAAAAGGTACGCATTCCGCGTATTGCACTGCAGGTTGGAACATACACAAGCCTATGCTATACAATATTTTTTTACTTAAGAGCAAAAAAAAGACTAACAGAGCGAAAAAAAATTACTTTGGATACATGAAACAGACGCTCTTTCATTGCTTTCGGAGCAAAAATAGGAGCTCTTGGAGAGAGAGATTGGTGCAGAACCAGAAGCTCTTGTTTCAATCACTTATCAACCTCAAAACGCATGCGATCCATCATCACTAGATCAAGCATCCTCATATGTATCTCACTCCTTCTACGTTCCTTACCTAGCGTTATCTCATCACTCATGCGTGGAATTGAGATGTTTTGGCAGAATTTCTGCCTTCTGCCCACACACACGCACGTTTACGGCCGAGCACACGCCCAGGATCTCGTAGGTTCCATGACCTCTCGCACTGACAGAGATCCCATAAAAACTTCGAATCAAGGAGGAAGAAACAATGACTTGTGTGCGTGTTGGTGTCTAAATAGAAGAAAAAAAAAGCACCAACAGTCTCCTTCCAAGGATGATTTTAAAATGTGACCTTTTTTTTTCCTTTGAAAAGCGCGAGATGATGACGGCAAATTTGCTTATTGCAATAAGATTGCAACAATTTCATCGCAGCAGCTCCCGAAACGTCTCAGGCTGACCTTTGAACGAACTGGCCTGCGCATGCGTCCGAGATGGAGGACGGAGATATTATCAGCTCCTGGTCATCATACGTACAATTCAATCACACTCGGTGCTCCAGGCTTGAATCGTCATCAAGGAGTCACCAGGTGGAAAACGCACCCCTTGATCCATCACGCTCAGTTTTTGCCCAATGCCATTGTTCTAAGATAAGATCTCAGCGTCTTTTCACAACAATTTTGCCAGCTTTAATTAACTCCGCACGCCGAGGAAGAGACGACTACACAGGAAGACAGGTAGCGAGGAGCTACATACATACATACATACATACACACACATACCAAAAAAGAGACGTCTCCTTTCATCATCTGTTGCAAGGTTGCATCTTCACGTACAGTAGGTATTTCGCATCTAAAAAAAGGAATCAGATAAACAAAATGTACAGCTCAACTACGCACGACGACAACGGACTAGTGGATATAAATGCGTACAAGAACTGTACTTTGCATAAGTGAGTGAGGGAGGCCTGAACGATAACACAAATATGAGACAACCGCCTATACACGTGTGTGTGTGTGTGGAAACCCAGGTGACGACGATGTGCGTGCATGCGTGTGAGGACTTCTGAATCTGCTGGGAAAGAACTACTACTTCTCAATTTGTTTCATAGGGCGTCTCTCAGGAAGGACCAGGGACGGCAGCACTTCAAGCATCTCTCTTAATTTATCATTCGTGACTTCGTTTGCAAAGTTCATTCAATCCAGTGCACGTCTTCGCGAATGCTTCGGCACGATGATGATGAAAGGCGGAACGATTGTATCTTACGCAGCGCGCACGTGACACTCGTCTGATGCCTACGCAGCAATGCTGCTGTGGCGTATGTGCCCAACGAGGACCACGGAGGAAGACTTTCACAACTTGAGAACGCACACCGCGGAGCTGCTGTTGTTGTCGGCATACGAGCCTTCAGATCTGGCTACAGGGAGCAAACAAAAGAGGGTGGAATCTGTTGACGAAGGCACTTTAACAGGGTGACGATGGAGCGACACATAGACGATAATATACGCGCGGTCTAGCATTTTCAAGCTAGAATAAATCAGGGTACGACAATCAAGACAAAGGGAGGGAGGGTCACAAAAATGTCGACTGTAAAACTTTACGCCCGAAAGGCTAGACCAAGAGCACCCTGACTTGCAAAGCCGACAAAGGGTACCGAGGTGCGTGCCTGTGAGTACTACACGTACGCTCGGTAAGCTGAAGTCGCCTATATTATTTCAGCTTGACATTCGACCACAAAAAGAGAGAGCAAAGAAATGTCCCGGGCCTGTGGTCTACGGCGGCCATTTTTTTAGGCCCATGCGGAAGAAGGCGCCGAGAGCCTCGACCAGAACTCCTCCATCCTCTTACCTCTTTACGCCAATAGAAAACTTTATTGCTAAAATTGAACTCCCTCAGCAAAAAAAGAGGAAGAAAAAAAAAACAGGCTAAAATGGCCTCGGGTAAAACGCACAGGCAGCACTACTTGTCCGCTAACAACAGTGCTTTGCAGCTAATGCTACTCCTATTAGCACAGCAGAGGCTGGGCAGTCTCCTCAAAGATGTGCCTATCTGATGCAAATTATCACTCTCTGCGTCGCCTCGTCGAGCAGCACATGCTATCATGATTAGGTGGCAACTTCTCACGCACTCGCATTTTGCAATGAGTAAGTACTACCTAAGTAGGAACTCGGCAAGACCGATGGTTTCAGCCGACAAAGACGTGCCAGGTACCTATCATGCATGTGTGTACCAGCGTGGCATCCACCCCTTGTCAGCCCTGTGCGGGTCGACCCCTCTAGGTTGGTCCCTGCACTGGGCCCTCCAGGCCCAGAGAGCATTAAAACCGCTTTGTGGACTCTGCCAACTGTTGAGAAATTATTATCTCATGGGGGCCCTACATCACCGAGCATCTATTGGTTTCACCAAGTCCACCCAAAGAGCAAGTTCACTAGCTGAACAAACCCGATTTTTTTTTCTTTCGGAGGTCCAGACCACTGTCGACAGGAGGGAGCAGGGCTTAATCACCCATTAATGTGGCTAGGGAGGCCCCCCCTTCACCATGCCAAGTTTCGTCCAAATCAGTCTAGAGATCCCGGAGGAGGCGCGTGTTACACAGTCCTTGATACACCGAACAAACTGCACCGTGGGCTAGGTCGGGAAATGAAAATTTTGAAATTTCACCGAGTTCGGCTCTAGAAGTCTATACCACAGTCGAGGGGCTACAAAAGAGCTGATTATTTGATCATTTCATCTGATTGGAATGGCTTCAAACAGAGTCTTACACAAATACAGCACGCACAAAGAGATAATAAAAACCAGTCCTCTCCCAACTACACCGTATAGGAGGATTGAAAAAGTGAGGATTTCTACCTTGGCTGGCGCGAAATGTATGCGAAGCATCATTACTACAGCACTCAGGTGTGTTGTGGCAATTAAAATTCAGAAGGGAAAAGGAAGGACGATGGCTGCTCAGGGCACAAAAAACCAAGTCATCTGAGATTCATAGGAGCAGAAGGGCGCTGTCATCCGAGCAAACATTGCATGCGCTGAGAGAGAGCATTGGAGGCCTGGTCGCAGACACACAGACAAATTGCCAAGAGCAGAGGAGGAGAAGCAGGCCAAATTTGAGCGGCTCGGGCAATTAAGGCCATGCAAAAATAAGAGGCGTCGAAAGGCTGGAGGCCCCCGCTGACAGCTTGTACACACTCACTCATGCTTATTACCGGTGCATTACACTTGGCCGTAATTACCCCCTCCCATTGCCTCACGCAAACACGAAATTTTGCTCCATGTCTTGAACATCAACGCCCTTGAAGACACGAAACATTCCACGCACGGAGCAGTCAGGGAAGACAAGCGTTACTCGTGCTTCTTTTCCGACCGCTACAATTTCCCGAAAGACGTCTTGCTTGACACGCTTTAAAAAGGCCTCTCCCCCTCCTTCCCCCTCCAAGGCCCCCAAGTTCTTCCTGAAGAAGGAGCACCCGTGGGGTCAAAGGTGTCATGCAGTCTTTGTTCGTTTTCGGATCCGACGGTTGGCATAAATCACTCCTCATCTGAAGAGGAGACAAATAATTCCAGCAAACGGAAGCACGGGAGGAGCAATCTCAATCTTTCTACCAGGAAACCTCTCCTCTTTTTCCTTCTCAGTGCGGAACACAAAAAAAGGAACCATCCTTCATATTGTGATTTTGCGCCGCACAAACTTCCGATGCGGTGGAAGGAGCAGTCAAATTATGCTGCAATAATGCAAACTTTCCTTTCAGCTCTACAGGCCTCAGAAGCGTCTGATACAAGCTGAGGGGTAACAAGAGACCAGGGGAAAGGTTAGCATCGACTTCTTGTTCCAGTAAGGCAAACTCGGTAAAGCATTGGGAATTACTTCAGCCCCACCGAGTCCTAACGTCTAGAATGGCAGCCCTACGATGTCAAGCTCTTATCACGCAATTCTTCGAGTCTAAGCGACCCTTAAAGAGGGGGAGAAAAAAAGGGGTGCCTGAGTGTGCTCATGCACGGGCCCAAAAGGGGAAAAAAGAGGAGAGGAATGTGTGTATGGATAAGCAATTACTGCTCAGGCGCACAGAGTTAATAACGAGTTCTGTCCTTGAGGAGTCATACCGGAACCACCCAATTTTCCAGCAGCTCCAGCAGCAATCCATTAAGATGCATGCACGTGTAAAATATGGGCCTGAACAATGAGCTTTTCTCAGCAGCAGTAAAGTCGGGGCAGCGCGACGTGATAAAACCGTCGTTAAGTATGTACATTTATCAAGCCACAATCCCGGTAGGCAACTATTAGTTATCTACACGAGGCTACTAAGCACTATGGGAAGCAGCAGGACAGGAGTTGTCTTGGCTCCACATACATGCAAAAAAAGGAAGAAAAAAAGCCCGCGATCAAAGATAATGTCACACCAGATTTGCATCAATATGAACATATGGGTGCTAGAACAAGAGGAAGCGAAAGACGGCCCTGATCGTCGGTCCGCAGACAAAAAGCGTCCGAGAACAACAAGGGGAGAACGTGCGGGAAAAAAAAATGGCCCCCTGAATAATAAAAAAAAAGCACTCCACCAGCACCCACGCCCCTGGTGCTGCGTGGGTTCGGGCTGTCCGTAGCTGACTTTTTGCCAGGATTCAAAGGCTCCGGGCGACCCTGGGCAGACACCGAGCACACGCGCGCCCCACCTGAGTACCAGTACACGCTGGCGTTGGGACAACAGCACAAAAAAAAAACTAGAGCCCTAATCATACATAGGTAGCACGCACGTGGGTAAAGCTCCATTAAGTTTTTGTTATTTTTTTCACTCGCCTACAACAACCCTTTTTCGTCTTGTTTTTCTTTCCTCTCTTCTTCTATCCTATGCGTACCAGTCATCGTAGCAATCTTTGACACTACCGAACAGGCAAACGTGTCTCTGTGATTGGCTACGGGGACGCCGGGCGAGAAAAAGGTCGCTCATTTAACTCGGGGTTCGGGAGAACACGCCCGGCACATTTAGACTTAATTCCAGCTCCCTCCGGATTTCATTCACTTGGCGCCAAGATAATTTATTGCGCGCTTTGCTTCGCCAAATGGTTTTTTCATTATGCTGCAGCTCAAGGATCGCACCCCAAATTATCTATTCGTGAGCTTGTACCGACGTGACTGCGACGATCTCAAGAGGGGAAGGCGATCAAGACTAAGCAATAATCGTACGTGCGCTCAATGAGTCGCGGACGGAAAACCCTCTCGAGTCAGCGTTGGCTTCATAGTGGCAGCTTCATCGCACGAGCGAAGATTTATCAGTCCCGATATCGCTGACGGAACGAGCAGGAAACGTGGGATTTTCGAGGCAGAAATGGGGTTTTGCCATTCGTTCGTTTCAAGCCCGAGTCAAGGAAGAACAGAGAGGCCACAACCGCAGCCTTAGCATAAATCACTCGTGGCCTCCCATATTAGCCAAATGTGTAGCTAGCAACGAACGATCCCCTCCAAACGATGTGCAAGGTTAAGTACCCCTGCCAGGTTTCGAACTGACGCAAGGAGGTGTGCAAATAGCGCGCTTAATACAGTCCAAGAGCGTCAACCTTGGAAATGGCGGAAAGGAGGAACCGAAGAGAGGCAGCAAAAAAAACCGTTTTCCCACACGTCACACCAGTAATCGTACACTCTACTCCACAATTAGGTACACAGCGTTCTTTGGTGTACTGCGCAAAGCTTCGAAGAAGAGGTAACGCGACGCGTGGGTGTTTGACGCACACGCCGCAGTCCTGGCATGCATGCGGCTGGCAACAAATTGGCCATTTGTTTGACTACGGAACCAGTGCAGTGGGCAAATAGCTAAAATTTTGTGCAAAGAAGGAGACACACACAAAAATCAATAGCTTGTAGCAACCTAACAAGTACTGTAGGTGGTGAGTCTTCCTGCCGGGGTTTGCCCCTGACCTCGTTCACGCTGCCCCATGGTCGTCCACGCCAGAAAAGGTAACCCAGGGGTTCCAAGAAGAGCAAAGCCTGCCTCAGCGCTAGGAAGGTTTTCAAGCTCCCTACCCACAGCCATTGAATGGAAGGATCTATTCACTGAAGGAAGGAGTGGGCCTGACTTGACTCATCAGAGAGAACTGACTGTCTACGCGGCACAAAGCCTGAAACGATGCGCTCCAGGCCTGAAAATGGAGCAAATGCTGTCAGTTTTCGTAGCGGCTACGAAGGAAGTGCTTTGCATTTACAACAACATTATGCATGCCGCAGCCCGAAATGAGTTGAACAAATCAATCAGCCTCTTCTGTGCTGACTGACACAGGGTTTTTTCCAGCACGTTCGACGTCGTCTCTGCGGAAAAGCCCAAAGTGGGTAAAGGAGACGAATGCATCGATGTTTGTTTTGCTCTTTAGGGTTTTTTTTGCTTGTTATGGCTGTGGAGAATGAATTTTTTTTGAGTACTCGTCAAAGAGTTGAAGTGAAATGACTGTGTTAGAGTGTACACGTGTCCACGCATTAAACTCTGGTAGTGGTGACATTTACACATTCAAAAAGTAGCCATGCAGTTAAACACTGTCCTGATCCGTTGGTCTTCAGCCGGCAAAGGGAAGCCAGGAAAGATGTATGTTCGTACATACAATATATTTCATCCTGTACACACATCAGACAAAACGCCTCGCATATTCTGTTGACGGAATACTACTCCTAATTATTTTCCGACTGAACATGACTGGCACTTTTTAAGAGTGTAGCAAAGAGAGGCTTTGATGCCAAGGCCAAGTCTCCTTATGTGTGTATCAAGATGCCGAGCAAAACTGGGTCCGGTGCGCGCACAAAAAGTGTTCTGAACTAGGGTTCATTAGATGGTGGTGAGAGTGACGTTTGCATGTGACCAAGGAGAAGACCTTTTTCAGCTGAGCGAGCGTCCGAGGCTCACTGAATGTTGCAACGACGTGGTAGTGTAGTAGTACAGTCGACCTTTCATTAAGTCATGTTGCCGGTTTTGCGGCAACAACTGAAGTTGTCACTAAATTCAAGGCGCTTCCCAAAGAGACATGTTGGACAAAGACTGGCACGTCCAAGCTTGGCAAGCCCTCTCGGCTGGTGTTGCCACTTCTAGGCCACTTGCTGGCCACGAGTGAAGCCGCAGACCCCGACAAGACGTTGCTAGTTTGTTTGAAACAAAGCCAACGTCGTGGTGTCCAACGTGAAGCGACTGAAAGCATCCTGAACGGTTTCCCCTCCCTCATAAGTCTCTATTAGCTACAGCTAGCACTAGCTTTAAAGAAGTCGTATTCTCCCCCGCCCGTCTAAGACGCATCTTGGTGCAACATAAAAGCACAAAAAAAAATCGCCTCCATGTTAAACATGGGCACAAGGAAGAAATTGGCGTCTTGCATCACCAAATCAAGTACTCCCATCACTGTAGGGCGGAGTACCTCGAAAACATGCCCAAAATCGCGGACGGAAAGAAGGAGATTACAGTAATTCCTCGGGCATAAGGTTTTACGTGACTATTTCAAGGCTGTACATGGTAAAATCTGATCAAAATCAGAGGTTTTTACATCCCCTAAACATTTGGTGATAAGAAAAAAAAAGTTGACAAAATCAAAGTTTGTGTCTAAATCAAAGGTCGACTGTACGTACACGGGTATCCGTCCACCTGTACGTACGCACCCAATACGCCCCACGTAAGCATGCATATTCCGCGAGGGCTGACGCATGGCGCTCGTATTAGCGCAGGTACATTGTACAATGTGCAGGCTAATGGGTAAAGCTAATGTTTGCATAACAATGCCGCTCGTAATTATGCTCTTTTCCGTGTAGCGTAGGCATGCGCACGATCTGCGACGTTGATGTACAAGTACATGGAGTAGTGACAGTGAGGGGCCATTGAGAGCCTGAGGGCTCGTTTTCACTAGCGTGGCTTTTGTTTGCGACACGTACTGTACATAGATCATGACGAGTCACACAGCAGATTTCACTCCATAACTGCATACGTGAAGTAGGACGTGACACCAACTACGGTGGCGTAAACGCGATCTTAGTGACAAAACAGTAAGAATAACTGAGTCACTAGTGATTAGAAAAGAAAAAAAAATGAGTGAAGCGGAACACCACTTAGTTTAGACTGGCTCTGCCCTTATCCCTATCAAACAGCCCAGGCATTACATCCTCGACGGCCGGGCGAAGTCCTAAGTTCACATGAGCACCCGCAGCATCCGAGTACATAAAAGAGTCCTGGCAAAAAGCCCAAAAAGAGAACCAGTAAGTTTCCTGCTCCCATGTAAGCACAACAAAGTGGAGGAAGTCTGCGTTTCTTTTTTGCATCAGTAGTTCCGCACCTGCCTCCCACTCGCCGGGCGTCATCCTTCTCTGGTACACAAAGAACGTCAATAGCTGCAGCTACCTGAAATAGTAACTGTGATCCACTAAGGACAGCACACTCACTCGCCGTCATCAGCAATGGAGACAGTGTTGAACGCGCTCTGCACATTAGCTCTGACGTATCTGTTTTCAACCGCTTTGTGCGACGTCGATGAAGGCACAACGTGCGACGATCGTCGAGGGAGCCTCGGAGAGTCGCTGGCCAGCGGAGCCAACGACGTCGTGGTCGTCAGGCAGCCGGATGGAAAGCTCAGATCCACGGAGTTCAACGTGCAGGTACGGTAGCATGTACGTACGCTTGAGCGTCCCGCAGGGACCTAAACAATCATGACTGCTTGTACCACGAAGATTGGAAAGTTGTCCAATTGGCGCACGGTGGTCAAAAGCCGGGAAGGTCGCCTGCTGAGCGTGGAGGTCAACGGCATCGTGAACCCAGTCAAGATGACCCTGGGCGACACCGGCGAGGCCTGCTTCACCAGAAAGGCTCCAAACAAATTCAACTTTACCTCTGAAGAGCTGGAGACATTTAACCTACAGCCTGGCATGAACAGAGCCATGTATAAGATCGAATCACTTAGAGTAAAGGTGAGGACAGCTGGGGACTTAAGGTGGTAAAAAAAATATTCTCATCTTTCATCCTGATAAAGCAGAGGTCGCTACAAAAAAGGCAGATTAACAAGTGTCACTTTAGTCCCAACATCACGCCTAAAATACGTGTTAGCCGTGATTATTGTCAGCCATCCAGGGACAGACATATCTAGCAGATGGGGAAAGGCAACAACTGTATTTCTGCTGTCAACTCCCCAACTCGTAGACCCAACATAGACAACAATACTTTCTTAGTGCATTCCTCATTTCAATACAAAACAAATAGGTTTCTTCCTCAACCCCCTCTGGCTTTTCACACACAGTCATAGTGGGCTTCCCCCCCTCAGAATGTTGCTGCCCTTCCGTTAAACATCTAAAAGTTAATGCCTACAGTGCGATTTTCACGGAGACAATGTGCCCCAACCACCTCCAGATCGCAATCTCGAGTCAGACAGGCTGCATGATAGAAACTGCTCAAGCTGTCTGTTCCATCAGCTTCCACATATAACAGTGGCGGACGAAAGTCTTTGGACTCAGCGTTCCACAGCACAAATAAAAATGCTCCTGCTTACTATCTACTTATTGATGGCTCAATTTAAGCAACATTCGTTGACTTCTGAAGGAGATATTGTTCCTAGCGTGAGCTGGAAAAGGAAAGTTACAGGCTCTAGAATGTTGATATACCAAAATCCGACTGGAAAAAGTCTTTGACTCAGGCGATATGCAAATGTTGTGAGGCCGTAACTCATGTCTAAGATCCGCCACCGAGTATTAAGCACTACCAGTGCAGTCAAGTCACTCAAAACTGTTGCAAAGGTCTCGATTTTTCCACGTAGTCCAGATTTCCATTACTCCCGATGTTGGCACATTGGTGTTCCTTAATTTTTTTTAACAAATCTTAGAAACTGTTATAAATTCACCCTCGAAATTTCGTCAATGAATTAGTCCAAAAGAGATTATGTTCACTTTGTGCTGTTTTTACAGTCCAAAGACTTCTGTCCGCCACAGCATATACGGGGTTGGCTTTCACAATAGAAAACCAACGAGCAGTTGGACTCTTGGGTGCATGACGGTGCCAGTTTTGAGAAAACTTCAAGAGCAGCGCAGAAATGAAGAATTTTTATTCAAAAAAGCTTCTCCATTCGGTCGGCTTTGGCCACCGCAACATCGTGCCGCAGTGATCATCTATAACAGTGCAGTGTTTAAGCATATATATAATGTAGCATACATTGCACATGAACAAATGATAAGAACTGGAAGGCTCAGCATTAGCTATAAATTACATGCTTCCTCTTAAGAACTTTATATATAGTAGGCTTCTCGTAGCTGCCTGCTTGAAAGGTGAGTCTCAGCTAAGGATTTCAAGACGGGCCTTACTTTACCCTACCTTCAGATACCTTTTGTGGTGTATCTGCTCCCGAGAGACGCCCGCCTCCTAGTGACGGATGTGGACGGGACCATCACGTCAACCGACGTGGGCGGGCGAATCTACCCAACCTTTGGCATCAAGGCGAATCACGACAGCGTCGTCAAGCTCATCGACGGTGCAGTCCGAAACGGACTACATGCAATCTACTTAACCGGCAGGTCAATGGGAGAAGATGAGGGGCTCAGAGAGTATCTGTTTGAGGTGATGTCATCAATGCATCATCCTACTAACTTGACGCTTCTTCGGCATCCTCGACCAACTAATATGGTTCTATCGTAGAAATTGGATAATACTGATGGCGGCTACTCCCTACCCTTTGGGCCGGTGTTCATGGCGCCCAAGACAGTGGCGGCGGCGGTCCTGGATGCAGCCACCTCCGGGGTCGCCACCACAAAGGCGAGGACCATGCGCTCGCTCTTCTCCTTGATTGATCTGGGTGGGGAGGCCGTTGAGGGCGCCTTCGGCAATTTGGCGACAGACGTCGCCGCCTACCGCGCCGCTGGCGTCCCGCCAGAGAAGATATTCGAAGTGGGCGAAAGGGGAGCCGTAAAAAATGCCGCCCAGGGATCTAGAACCTCCTACCGAGAGATGGCAGACGACGTGGACGCGATCTTTCCGCCGCTAGGCAGATAAGCAACTTCAGAACCCGCCGTTTCTCCAGTGCCCAGGGACCTGCTTACAACTGTTCCCGAAGTACTGTACGTGCAGCAGCTGGCAATGTCGTTTTGCAAGGACTAAATGGAGTATTGCATAACAATCTAACGACAAGTACATTAAAGTTGCTTGAAAGAATCCCTCCAGGACCTGCCAAAGAGTAAGAGAAGACATCACAGCGGCTTGTTTCTGCAGAGGGACCGCGTCCATCCGTATCGTGCCTCACTCGTTGAGCGGGTAAGGCGAGGACCTGCTGTTTGAGCAAGGATATTGGATGAGAGATTTACTCCCCCCGCAGAGATAACGGACAAATATTGCAGCGATAACATATTCGAGAAAGAATAAAAGGAGTAAAGAATAACAAAGAAAACACAAAACAGTGCGCTTACCATGCCCTTCTTGTTCTTGTCCCTGGACATCTTGGCGTGGCCGCTCCTCGAAGTCTTCCTCGTCCCACTTGTCACTTTGTCTCTGCTCGAACGTTTTAGCACTAGAATTCGGTCGGCTTCAGTGTGCACAGGTGTGCCGCAGTCCCTCAGTCTGTCGGTCCGCCCGGCTGCCGTCAGTCTCCTGATCGGGGCTGCTCTCGTTGTCCCGGTTCGATGGGATTTCGAGCACTTGGGCTTCGGTCCCCCGTCCTTCCTCCCCCTGGCCGAGAACTCGCGAGATCGTCTCGATCCCCGAGGACGACGAATGCCACACTGCCGGCCTTTTTTGAACTGTTGGCCTCGCTCGCGCTCGCCTTCTCTGCAACACAGCAGCAGCTAGTTCTTCCTCGGCTTCTTCGACTCTCGTCCGTTTTGAGCGCCCAGCCCGAAAGCGAGTTGACTCATGTTTTGGCCGCGGGCGTCAGATATGGGGCCAAGAGGTCGGGGATGGCGAAATCGACGCTATCGAGAACAACCCGGAGAGCCATGTTAACTTGAAAGTCCTTTGAAACTTTTAAATAAATTCGTGAAGGACACACTTGTGAACTTTCTGCTGCTAAATAGGTGAAACTCAGGTCATGACAACTTTTCGTGTTCCCTCGCAACTTCCCAATCCCGCCAAATTTGAGCCGTGGCTGATCGGGCCGAGCAACCTGGCACTGGCAGTGGCCCCCGAAGCCGTGGCCGGCGTCGGGGCCGGCGTCAGGGGCGTAGCAGACGCCCTCTATGTTCGCGACGTGCCAGCTCGTCAACAAATCACGATGCGATTGCGGAGGGGCAGCGACTCCGCAGCTCCTGGCCGGCGGCCCCGGCGGCCGGCGGCAGGCGGCGGCAACGGAAACGAGCAGAAGAAGCAGAAGAACACTTCGGAGAGCAGCCGCAGCAGCCGCCGCCGAAAAACATCCTGTTCGCCGCTCGCCAGGAGGTTGGTCCGGATTCTCTCTTCGCCAACTGCGGGCTCCATGTCATCAGCCATCACTTTGGATCGGTCGGGAGACTCCCGAGCGGCGGCTGCGCCGTCGACGTCGGCGTCGGTGCCCCAGGCCATAAAAGGTTAGTATCGTTAACCGTGGGGAGCTCGTTGCTCATTTCTAACCCGTTCGTGACGCCATTGGAAAGGTCTCCATTTATTCACTGTTTTTGCCGTATTTTTCCACAGCCCCCCCAGTCGACCTCTCCGGCCTCGTCGTGATCAAGGAGGAGCCCCGGGAGGACCCGGCGGAGGCGCTCAGACAGAGAAAGATGGCCAGGGTAAGAGGAGGTCCCTCTTGTATGCATACATTTGAAACATGATAGCTCAAGATTGATTGCAATCTTTGTCACACTGCATCGCCACTACCTAACGTCAAAATGGGACTCCACTCGTGAGTGCGAGCAAGAACAGCTGGGCGACCGTCGCCTATTCGGCCTGCACCTAGAGTGAAAAGTACTTGTCGGAGCTCCTTGATGCTGTCTATGGACAGTGACGAGGCGCAACTCCTCTGTTCAAGAAGATCATTGTCTGTGTTGGTTGAAGACCCATTGTGCTGCGATGAAGCAGCAATTGACCTCTCCTGGAGACGAAACAACATTGTACTGTTTGTTTACCTCTACTATCTCTTCCCTCCTCCTCGGCCTGAGGGGGGTTTGGGTAGGGTTAGTGGGATGGGTTGGTGGGGATGAGGGGGCCAGCGGGGGGAGAGAGGGTGACCAGATCCATCCGTGTGACTGGCTTCGTGTAAGGTCCTTTCTCGTTAATCACATTGCAGCTGGTGGGCACAAGTCGACCAACAGCCGGCTTCATAGTCCGCGCCCCGTCCTCGTCACCCGGCATCGGCATCTCCAGAGACTCGAAAAAGCCGCTCACCGTCGTCTACCCGACCGGAGACAAAAACAGAAGTGAGCGGGACTTTTCTTTTCCGGGTTGACTTCATCCCTCACGTTCTCCCCGTCTCTCTGTAGCGACGTTTTTGAAAGAATTGTTGACGAAGCCGGAGCTCCAGCCCGTGACATCACAACAATCTGTGGTCCTGACCTCGCCGCCACAGCCGTCGACGACGCCACCACCACTGGATCCAGAGTGCAATCTGCTCAAGCTGGCAGAAGTGTCGCAAATGCTCAAGTACTCTCCTCCGAGGGTACTAGAACCTACCACCACCACAGGAAACATCAAGGGTGAGGAGGAAATGTTGAGTCTTGTGTCTTTGAAAGCTCTTCATCATTTTGTCTACAGATCTACTAAAGAATGTCATACTGAAGGATTACCCGGAGAACAGAGGGAAGGGAGCTCTACAACAGAATGGTGAGGGGATCGAGATCAGTTAACTTAGTGTTCTTGGATTCATTGTTGGACTCTTCATTGCAGCCATTACTGGAAAACTTGAGATTGAAGTTGGCAGACAAGTAATGATCTGCCTTCCTCACCTAACAGAGGAGTTTCTTGTCGACATCAGCATCCGACATACCGATCCAGACTGGTTCAGTGCCCCTGTGGTGCTCCCTGGCCAAAGAGATCGACCACCAGCAGGTAAGATGAATAAAAAACTTCACGCACTCACTGTCATGTCCCTGTCATTCTTACAGTAATGGTAAACTGATTTCTTGACCACTCAAGTCCGCCCTCACCCAAATATTTGCCTGTACCATATGCAGTTTGGAGCCCCTGAGTTGCACAGCGTGACATTTCAGGCGAAAAGTCCCTTTTAGATCTAAAACGGTTCCCCTTGGAGGCCTCCTTCCCTGCACACAACTGCATTTTTGGTCTTGCATAGAATGAAGAGACCCTGAAAAGGGCAATCCCCAAAAATTTTTGTCACACCATGTTACTTCCAGGTAAAACTTAGAGGTCCCATGCCAATTTTCATTTTACTTAGTCCTGCCATTTGACTGTCATTAGGAAACAAACATAAAGTCCTTAGTGAAAGTAATTTTCACAGACATGACTTGACCTCATATGCTGTATTGGAGCATGTGGAGGTGAAATTTTGATGTGGAACATGTAGATGTGATACTTGGGCACAATGTTAAGCAGGGAGGTTCAATGTCAGGGCCCGTTTTGGTGCCATAGTGACCAAAAGGAGGCCACCTGAAGAGGGTGACACGCCAAAAACACTGGAAATTTTGCTTTTGGGGGTTAACATTGATAATGTTGCCTGAAATTGTCATGGGGGAATCCCCTTAGCTAAAGGTGATCCTCTTAGCTGTCTGTAGAGGGGTGAAACACTTCTGCAGCTCTATCCAGTCAAAGGTCATACATGGCTGGTAACAGAAGTGTCTGCTGCAGCAGTGCCAGTAAACAGCATGCAGTAAGGTATTTAGCAATAAAACCCTCTACCTTTTTGAACTAACCTAATAGTCAGGCTACACTACACTAGGATTTTTTAATATGTTGTGGCATGCTCTATTTGGTTCAGGACTGTATTTGAAGACTTTTTGGTCTAATGGAATAAAAGGATGGTCAGTAGGCTAGGTTGAAAAGGGGCCAACTTTGGAAGTTCACTGACAGGGTCTGGGGTTTGTTACATGGGGTCAAAAGATGAAGATGTAGTCAAATACCTTTGAAAAAGAATTGTGTTTACCTATGCCCAACTTGATTTGAAATTTATGTTGTAAGCTACTGTAGTAAATTTGCTGTGAAAGTAGATTTCAGCTCTGGTGGCTGTCAGAATCTGCCAAACAGGGTGAAAATCACTGACCAAAATGGTGACATGCTCCAGTTTGTCAGAAAAATGTTTTGCCGCAAGTCCTGAAGAAATAAGGTACAACTTATTTTACAGTATTATGCAGCTTTAAATGCAATTGGGCATAACTAAAACTTTTTTTCACTTTCATTTGACTACAAAGTCTTCAAACGGTATGCAGTTGCAAATTTTGGACACCCACAGGGAATTCCAATTTTTGACCTAGCCTGCCTAATGGTCAGTCTTTGTGTTCCCTCTCTCCCTTCCAAGTCTCATGAATGCTGTAAACAAGGATGTTGATAGATCGAGATTTCAAATTTAAAGTGGACCTACGTAGTTACTTTCCAGATATTTAAAGTGGACTTACATAGTTACTTTCCAGATGCTAGAACTGCAGCACTAGTCAAAAGAAACTGAAAAAAATATTTAGCTTTGGCTGGTGGCCTTCCAAATCTGAACACCTTGTTGTTTCTGAACTTATGAAGCATAAACTTATGTAGTAGTTTATAGCGAGGGTCAAACAATTGTTTCTCTAAAAACCAATGGACTATATCTTAACCATTTGGCATTAGGAGACAAAACTAAGTGGCACCTAGCCAAATTCCAAAATCCCTCCCCTAATGTGCTGGGCACAGTTTTTGCTGTTCCTTATCATAGATAAGTGGACAGATCCTGGTCCCTGTTGGAGATGCAAGAGGTTACTATTAAATGCACATTTGACTTGAAAATGCAATTTGTTTATCAACATTGACTTCAGGACAGAAGTGTACAACAGATGGCACTGCAAGCAGAATAGGCTATTAGGCTCCCACTTAGAGGCCCCTTTGGGGCCAACCACCTGACCATGATCTGACCCATGCTGAGGGATGGCTGCATGCTCAGTTTGGACCCTCTGATACTTGGTGAAGGTGAACACTGAAGGTCAAACCAAGTATTGGCACCACCTGCAGAAGGACCATGATGACTCAACAAGGCTGTTGTGGCCAGGATCTTACCTGCCACCGAGACCCTCCTCAGGCATGATACTTATTCCCTAGATAGACATCTCCTTGGACACCATTTGGAGGGTCACTTTGACCCGCATGTACAACTCATTTATCAGACAAAAGCACAGCTTATTTTTAAGACCACAAGGGAGTAGAAAAGATTAGACTGGCAAGGAACTCCTGTTGTGTCTCAAAAAGGAGCATCAGCCATGAATATTTTTTGATAACATCTTCATCGTGGACCAGTCCCGCAACAGGTAGAACAATATTGGTGCCTGTGCTCTCAACCATGACATCCATATGATATTGATAAGGTACCCACAGCAAGTGATGGTACTTGGTGTCTTCGTCAGCACTGGCAGTTGAATCCCCTTCCAGTAAACATGGATGAGAACTGCGACGAGGAGTATAATTCTGGATCCTGATAGACTTTTTGCCTCATACTGACTAAAGCTCCAGCTGCCAGATCTATGACAAGGTTTTTGTCTTGTGCTTGCTAACCCTGTACAGTCTTTGGCATGAGCAATTTTTTGGTATAGACATGGGCTGAAATGTGGAACTGCCTTGTTTTGAGGTTGAAGCCCAATGTGAAATCATACATTGAGATGCTGACACACAAGATTCAGTGGCATGATCAGCTTTGTATTGGCCATTTTTGATGCTAGAGCACCCATAGTGGGGCAACCCCTTTAGGGCGTCATGCCACAGGCATTGATTTTTCACCTCTCCTTCATGGATATTGTGATATCCATGAAAGAGATAATTGAAGGAGATTTTGAGAATTTGACCAATTTATTTGGAGGGTAGGGGTAGGAGTCATCACTTGTTCTGTATAATCTGTTCTGTATAATATCACTTGTTCTGTATAATAACACATCTGATTGTAGTGATTGTGCATTACAGGCACAATCACTACATTCAATAGCATGCATGCAGCAATATTGTTTGCTGCATGCATCATTTTTGATGCAAGTGCTTTCATAGTGCTTATGTTGTAAATGAAGAAGAAATGGATGAGGATTTCATGCAGAATGAGCCCAGATTAACTTATCTTATCCACAGGTCCAGAGTTGTAACTGGTCAAGAGGTCTAAGACTAGATGCTAAACACACTACTTTCCTTTTTAATTTATAGAGGCTGTGGTATTTCGAGTGGACTCTCTGGATGCCCTCATATTCAAGGACCAAATTGGTCATGTTAATGTGCGCTGTCGCCTTGGACCTTCTGGAGTGGGCATCAGGTTCCTTTGCACCAGTAGAGATAGTGATAGTAAGTCTCTTGCTTTTATGTTACCTAAACCATTATATTCTAATGCATGTTTTTCTGATATAGCTGGCAAAAATGAGCGGGCTCGATCATGGGCAATACGGGTAGCTACGACTGAGGAACCAATCTCCAGCACTGAAATAAAATTGCAGGTAAGCAGATGTGTCACAAAAAAGCACCTAAGAGTAACTTCAAAGTTAGTGTTTGAGTATAGTATTGTAGTAACTTTTTTACCTTTGGGCTACCTTACTTGTGATTTTGAAAAGCCTTCATTATGACTTAAGATTTTACGTAAAAATTTGACGTTCTGCCACCTTGTGCTCCCCTAATAATTCCTGGTTGTTTACCAGATGTACTGACATCCCCGAGACACTTTGAATAATAGATCATGTCAACTTTCTTACACAACATAATGCAAAGTGGCATAAATATGAGAGATTGAGAATGTTATAAGCAATTGTTTGCAATTAAAAAAATTGACATAGGCAAAGAATTTCCAGCGAAAAGGCCAAACTTCAGAAGATAGTTGCATGCATCCTAGCCGGAGATAAAGCTCTACAGATTGCACGGAGTTTCAATATCGACCGAGTGACTGTGTGCCCGGAAAAGACATACCAGGAGACTGGGAGCGTTGCCAAACGCAAAATAGAAAGCAATCCCACACCTGGAGGAAAGATTGAGGATGTAATAGCGGAGATTGAAGTAAACCCAAGGAGGACGAGCCAGAAGCTTCCTAGGGAGTAGGAGATAATGACAAGGTATAAGTTGGTGACACAGGTACGAAGATCTCGAGCCATTATTCCTTTGAAGCTTACCACTGATTAGCTGGAAAAATGTGTTGAAAGAACTCTGAAAGAACAGGAAAAGTAATTCAGGAAAAGTTGTTACCTTCGGTGATGACAAAAAAATTCCAAAAAACAAGTTGTATTGTGACTAGACCAGAACATGCCTTTTCATAAGTCAGGTACACATCCCAGACAAAATGCTCTGTAACGTTGGGCATCTTTTGCCGTGATGGAAAAGTCATCCAGTTGTCCCTACTTATTGCAGCAGCTTTGGGCAAGTTGCTGCAATAAGTGGCATTCTATAATAAGTGGAGAATCATTTCTGAAACCTTTTCAGGCAACCATCAGGTATCAGATGGTCATTCAATAATAAGGTAGAGCTCGAGAAATGACTGTGAGAGATGGAAGAACGTGGACACCAGCTGCAAGGGATGGCAAAATAGATCGTATTAGAAGCATTCAGCCCTGGTGGGGGACCTTCGCTGACATTAAATTATGACAAAATCAGTGTCTTAAGAATTTAGGAAAAAAATGATACCAAGAGGGTGCAAAATCAATCAAATGGCAAAAGCTTTCAAGTAAGAGGCAGGGGGCAATTTAAAGACTGCTGCAGTAAGCAGGGACTTGCTAGTTTTTCTGATCAAACAAATGGACCAAAAAGGCATGGACACCCGAAATCAGGATCTGCCATATGTGCTACTTTTAGGATTTTTGTTTTAGTTGATGTTACATAAACGAGTGACTCTTGTATCACAGATATGGATTGAGGGCAACCTGGTGGGGCCTCAGTACGAGCAAATTTGGGCCTGTAATCTCTTTCCAGCTCTTGACAGGACCTACAGGAGTGGCAACTGGGTCTAGGAATAGGACAGTGCATGTCATGTATGCAACAACGTGCAGACCTTTATCAACCATAAATTAGGACCCAAGGAATTCTGGACAAAAAAAATTCATCATGGAATCTGAATTCCTTGCATTACTGTTTCTTGACGCATTGTCAGGATTAGGGTTTGTACCATCTCCCATGCAAATGTCACTTCTGTTAAGGCCAATGTTGAGCAGGAATGGAGCAAGATGTCTAAGGACACCATCAAGATTGCGCCAGCTTTCGCTACCTACTGGAAACCTGTATTGCTGCCAATGAAGGACTTTTCATTAATGACTTTATCCATGCATTGTAATTTTTTTAAGAGTGCAGCCGACCTATGATGTTATAAAGTCAACAGTGAATTTACAAAATGAAGAGTCCTTTTAAATTGAGGTTTCGCAAAATAAGACTGTAGGAAATAGGACTGATCTGTTGTGTTCATCATAGACCTGTCATATACATTTGCTTTGGTTCTTCCTCTCTAGCTCCTTGAGACATTAAAACTCAATGTGCATGAGACATAAGTGCAAATCACCGGCGCCATTAACAATGTTGTCCTGACCATGACGTTAAAAGGTAGCGAATGCAGTCAAGAACTACACGACTGCCACATTATCTGATAATTAACTGATAACTTGACTTAATGGGTCATCATCCTAACTTCACCGTCTCCCTGTGAGATGTACTTTTTAAAAACGGAGGTCAACTTAATGACACTTCATAAAAGCAGAGACTACTGCGTAGTAATCCCTATGTAAGCAGAAAAAAATAGATGACATCGCAGTATTTGCTGACATTGGAGTTACATAAATGGTATTTCACCAGTGTGCATAGAAGCTGCCATAAATATCACCTAGTCTTTCCACCGTTCCTCCTGCAATTTTCAGTTTCAAATGTCTCTCGGATTTTAGTATACCCGGTGAAGAAAGATAATAAGTATGTAGAAATAAGTGAAGTCATTCTAGCGAGCAAATTTCACTGATCGAGTGAGCCTTGATACACTTTTCCCGAAGAACGAGTGAAAAAAGAAACTCGTTTATTCCTAAGCATTTGAGACTATGCATGAACATGATATTTATGCCCAAAAATGTGATACTTCTTCATGATGAACCAGAAGTGCGGGAACTAATCAATTGTCCCTAGGAAAAATTGAGTTGTTCCAGAAAGAGGATCCTCTTTCTGCATCAGCAACCCTCTGTAGCCTGTGGTTGATAACCTTGCATGTGTTGACGATAGTCTCCTTGGTATAGACCTGGCCCACTACGTCATGATCCTCTCCTGCAGCTTATGGAATCGGTTTTCATTTGCTGAGGCCTCTCAAGTTGACGAGAAACTGAAAACAGCAAGTTTCTTGCTCGTGAACTGCATGCAAGCTTGTGCCACTGGATTGTTTTTGAATCACCTACATTAGTATGTGTTGAGGTCAATCGAGGCAAGAGGCCACATCTCCTCTGGCGTGAGTTGCTCATCCCTCAGGCTCTCCTTCAGCCATGCCTGAGTCACCTGGTGCATGCCATTTTACATCGGAACCCAACAGCTTCCAAGTGCATAGGACGATCAGATACAGTCCGGTCGTCCTCTTCAGGACATGCTGATGTGTATCCTGGTTGACAATCTTACTCTGCTTGAAGAAGAACAGAGACATGAGGTCGACATTTGAAGCTGCCTGGAGGAAAGTCATGATACAAGCAGGGTGTTTTGACTTACACTGTTCTCTTCTGGTGCGATTCTGCTTGTCCCAGGCCGTGTTGTGCTCCAGGAAATAGTCATTTCCCCTCTTGGCCTTGATAACTATGTTGATTATCTTGCCTCTCCAGAAGATGATGAAAGGCCCCTGATGGCCATTAAAGATATTGTCAAGGAGGAACTTGCTGCGGATCTTGCACCTCCCCCTTGTGGTCTTTGTGATTCAGTGGCAATCTTACATTGAATGTGACGTCACCCAGAAGTCTGCCATATCCCTGAGTGTGGACAGTGATATCTGGAATTCCTTGGCCCCCTGCTTCAGCATCCATTGTGGATACTTTGCCAACTTGACTAAGGGATGTCTTCTGCTCTCAGGTGGGTTTCCTGTCCTTGCAAGGTCTTTGCTAGCTTTTTGAGATGCTTTATGGCGTACTCAGAGATGTCAAAGTCATTGTGATGGTCTTGTGCGTGGGACCAGCTTTCGGCAGTGCTGCTGTCCCAATCACGGCTCCTTGACCGCGTAGGGCAAGCTGATAAAATATTTCTTCAGGGCAATTTTCCCTTCTATTTTTTGTGGTGGACCTCCTGGATGTCTGACTTTGGCATTGTCTACGCCATTTTGGTACTGTGGAATTGCTTTACCTGGCACAATCGGTGCACTAACTGGAGGAGTAGGATGAGTCACACTACTTATCCTCATCATCGCAATACTTTGTCACTTATGCTGCTATTTTTTTTCGCTGGTGCAACTTTCTCATGGCTACAATTTTCACTGAATGATGAGTCACAAAAGTTGACCGACTGCATTGGAATCTGATTCAGAGACGTCCAAAAGTAAATTTCTGTTCACCCTGCCCTTTGTCATGGAGGCCAGGTGCCGTTATGTGACAAAATTGGGTGCAACACATGACTGGACATGTCATGAAGTCTCCTGGATCTTATCGTGATCCATTGCCAAGCTAATGTCTCCTGGGGGGGAAAGGAAGCGCAGCAACATGAGAGACAAAATTTACTCTCCAGGCTTTATAGGAGGCCTAATGTGGTCCATTGCAAATCCATCCATGCTGATGTTCTTTCCTGGAGGTCTCAGATGGACAGAAAGACAATTGCCAGATTCATGAATAAGACTAGAGCATGAATTTTTGTTAAGGTGCGGAAGGTCCTCACGGCAAGGCCAATACTATCAGGGCCAAGTTGTCTACTCCCACTAGAACACTTGAAGCATTAGGGTGAAGCTTTTCATATGGATGAGAAACAAACATTTTTGAATGGGCTTTGCTTCTACCACAGTGACCGTGTTGACCTACAAATTCACCTGTTAAGTTGGATAGGTTTTAGTGTGTCTAAAAGAAAATGGTATTGCTGAAATCCCAGTTGCGTTAGGTCAGGTTTGCTGTGTTAGTTCGCCGTAGGTACATTGGACTAGTGAGGATACGTAGGGTTGTTTCTGGAACCCCTTTCCTTAAAGAATCATGAGACCAGTGGGCCAAGCTCCAGAAGCCCGGTTCAGGTTAAGTTATATCTTTTGTTCTCATCTGGTAACCGATTTTGGAGTCCCCTGCCTCTGCCAAGATTTCAGTAGTTTCTTTGAAAAGAAAAGCTAAACTTTGTAGCCAAAGGCATTTGGCCATCCAGCTTGCGAGATTTAAGTCTGTGCAGTGAGTTGTCTGACATGCTAACGTCAGTCATCCTCCCCTCAACGCAGTAGCAAGTTTACTGAATCTGATGAAAGCATTGAGACAAAATAAGAAAGAGAAAATTTTCTTCTCTGCAAGCACTAAATACAGAGCACTGAGATTTGAAATTTTCGTAGAACGGATATACATTGAGCACCTTCGAGGTATTGATGCTGAGTGTGATATGATTTTTCTCGTGTTTAAGGTGTCACCTCATCTAGTCAATATAGCTGGGTGATGATGGCGAGGTACATTTTGTGAACATTATATCATAAACATGAATTTCCGCATTTTAGGTATTCAAAGTGTTACGTGATCCCACCCGGCGGTCGAAGCAGAGCAAACGACGGCGGTGGGAAGCTGGTGAGGAGAAGAGAACAAAGATTGAGGTACTGTATTATCACTTTTATTTGTATACAAGGAGAAAAAGATGTTGATGCATTTATTTATTTATTTCTCGACAGCTATATGAACACCCTCTGGAGGAAGTTGAAGAGTATTTTGCCCTCGAGCGTGAGCTGGTGAAGCGAATGCCCAGGGAGGTGCTAAAGTATGAGATCCAGTGCAAGAGGAAGCTCCTAGTGGAAAATCGCGTCAACTACGAAATGTGAAGAACCATCAGGGCAGAATGAAAAATTCTGTTTAGTCTGCAGGGGGAAAGAAAAATGGGTTAGAACCTCGAGGATTCTCACATTTCTTTTTTATTTTGAAAGAAATAGCTGTATTTCACCAACCAGCACCAACAAGTACGATGAAAACTTCGTTACCTTGGTATTCAATGCAATAATTTTATTTTTGAGGTAGTGTTATAAGTGACATGTGTAGGTTTATGAACTCTGATGCTTTTTAGTGCTGAACGACATCATGGTGTGCTCGACAAATATGTTGACGGCCACGAACTTTAAAAAAAGTTAATGGAATGGTACCCTGATTCGGTACTTTTATTTTAGCTTGACCAGCACATGAGTGAGACTTGTGAAAGTACAAGACCAATTCAAATTGAAACTGCAAGGTTTAGTTGTCGAGCAACCGGTGTTTTATTTGAGTAAATAGTTAAGATATTCAGCTGCTTCAAGCCCATTTTTCTTTCCCCTGAAGACTGTATTTCTTACCCACTTAAAGAAGGTGGGTGCTTTGTACGATCAGCGAATGTGCATAAAAATGAGCATAATAAGCATGAGATCACGTCACCTCATGAAATTGTATCTATTGTATGCATTGTTTTAATGTAGTACGAATTAACAAATGAAGTGGTATAACAAAAATACTATAATAAAGTTATGTGGTAATCAAAAACTTCCATCTTCCATGAGTGCTCCAGGTCCTCAGCTAAACAGTGAGTGAACTGCCTGTATTAAATGAACCTAATGATGGGGATCACCTTCAAGGCCATCGAGATAAATCCGAAATGCACAGAACTTTATCCCGAAACTTGGGGGGGACGATGGAGACCAAATTGAGACCAAAGTACTAATGGAAGCTGAGATCCATGGTAGTTAATGTGCCAATATTGATTAGTGTACCCGATGAGGCTGGGACTGAATGTTACTCAGCTGAATGCGTCCGTTGATCGGACTAGGCTACCATTACTACTTCTGCTACTGTTACTGTTATACAGGGAACTTTGGAAGCTCACCAGTTTATCGGACTAGTTTGTGCTCGTCCCGAGGTGACCAATAATCCAGAGCGCACTGCAATGGACCCTATCAAGCTAGCTGTTCGTTCGATCCAGCTTGATAGGGTCCATTGCAAGGTCCGACCCCTGCCCGATCGACCCCGATCGATCCCTGCATCACAGGGATCGTGAACCCGTCTCCGCCTAGCCTTGAGTATGTGCTTGGACTTGGGGGTCGCGGTACCTGATGGAATCGTCCACCCTCTCAAGCTTGCCTGCTCCTGCACTTGGCGAGGGCCGTCTCGCAGAAGAGAAACTAAAGAATTAGCTTCGTTGCTTCGCATGCTTCAATTCAACATTTGCTCCGCTAACAAACTCATAGATGCTCCAACCTTCCCTTGTGCAAACACAACTTTGCTCGGGTTGCCCACCTTACAGAGGTGGATGAAGTGCGCGTTCCAGATTCACCACGTGCCGGTCACAGGAGCAACTAAATGGCACCCCTGACAAAGGAAGGAAGGTCTTTCCACAAAAGGAAAACAACAAAACGACTGGCGGACACAGCTAGTCATCTTCAGCTGGATTCACTCGGTTGGACAATTTGTTCCTCGGACTTGGCCTCGGTTCAGGTTCGTTGAGGCGGAGGCTTCCTCCCCGAACCTCAAGCTCGGGCCGTTCGAGGACAAAGGGAAGAGCGATGGGGCGGGAGAGCGCAACTCTGCAGTCAAAGTGACCAGGACGTGGAAATGGGCAGGAGCAAAAAGTCGAGTCGGCACCAGCCACCTCCGCTGAGGCCTGCTGAAGAGGACTCGGCCGCGTCGACGGACGAGGACTCGGTCGTGGGCTCCGGGAATCAGCCGACAGCGCACAGTTGCCCCCACCTAGGTCGCGCAGTCAGCCTTCCAGCCCTGAAGAAGAGCCTCAAGACCTCTTGGACTCGCGTGGGTCAGTGCTCGCCGTGCGCCAAAGATGCCAGGGCGGCGATCAAGGAGGCGGGGCGGGCGGTGGCGACCTCGTCTTCTGCAGCTGCGTCCCCTCATAATTTGCCGTCCAAGGAGGTGTGGATGTGCATGAGATGTGGGCTCCAGCTCTGCGGAGGGGGGGACAGCCAGGAGCACTTCGCAAAGCACTGCGCAGTGCCTCGTTCTGATTCTCACTGTGTGGGGCTAAATGTCACCCCGTCTGTGGAGCCCTCTTGGCAGCTCAGGTGTCAAGTTTGTAACCAGGACGTGGCGGTGGACTCATCCAAGAAGGTGCGCGAGGCGGTGGACTTTGTTCGGAAGATGGCTGAGACAAAGGGAACGGGGGCAGCCGCGGCGTTGAACAGGGCCACATCAAACAAGTCCTTCGGTGGCGCCATCGGCTCCAAATCGATGAAAGCCACGACCGATGGAGACAAGTGTGTCGTCCTCAAGCCTCGTGGTCTGTCAAACTTGGGGAATACTTGCTTCTTTAATTCTGTGATGCAGTCTCTGGCCAAGACATTCCCTCTGATTCAAGCTCTCGAGGCCAACAGCTTGCCAGGCTCACCTCTTAAAATTTGTTTCACCGACAAGTCCGACAATCCCTTGCCCGAACTAAAATTGGGCGAAGCTGGAGCCATAACACTTGCTCTGTGTGCCTTTCTCAAAGAAATGTCTATGGCCAAGACAGGCGTGATCAACCCTGGCCACTTGTTTGGACAGGTGTGTCGCCGATCTCCGCAGTTCCGCGGCTTCCAGCAACAAGATGCCCATGAGCTTCTGCGCCACTTATTGGACGGAGTCAGGGCGGAGGAATCGCGGCGGCGTAAGCAAGCAGTGTTGAGGCTCTTCGGGCTCAGCGAGAAGACTGATCCCAGGACGGTGGAGGCGGACATGAAGAAGAAATTACAAGCAGTGGGCAGGTATGCCTCCTACACACTGGTTGACAGAGTGTTCGGCGGCCACCTGGTATCCACGGTGGTGTGCGAACAGTGCCACCATTCCTCGCAAATGTACGAACCCTTCCTCGACCTCAGTCTTCCTCTCATAGGGGAGAAGCCTCAACGACCTAGCGGAAAGAAAGGTGGCACGAAGGCCAACAATGAGGAGGACGAAGTAGACGTGTCTTGTTTCGGTGCCAAGAAGAAAAGTGGAGAGAAGGTCCTGTCTAAGAGAGAGAAGGAGAGGTTGAAAAGAGAGAAGAAGAGAAACAAAAAGTGGCACAGAAAGAAAGGTCTAGGAGACAAAGTGGAAGACGCTCCCGACAATGCAATTGAAAGTGGCGAGGCTGTGACTCTTGACAATAAGGACAAATACCAAGAAAAAGTTATCGACCACGGAGAAAGTGCTGCAGAGGATGTGGAGGGGGAAGTGGATGACGAAGAAAGTGGCGAGGAGAGAAAGCTTCAGAAAGATTTGGAAGAGAATGAAAAGGAAAACAAGTCTTTCGTCAAAAATGAGGACGATTTCGTCTGCCAGCAGCTTGACGGCAATATGACTCCCATCAAGATCACATCTACTCTTACTTCTCCCTTTGAGCCGAAAACAAAGAAGGAAGTCAAGGACAAGAAGAAAGAAGTGGAAGATGGCAATGAAGAGGACGACGAAGGGGACGACGGATACTCCGAAGAAAACGATGATTGGGAATGGGATTACGGAGAAGGGAACGGACTTGGCGAGGAGACCTATGCCGAAGTGGAGGCAACGTGCGACAACGACGAATCGCCCAACGTCTCGGAGCACAAGACGGAAAAAGACACCGAAGTGGAGAAAAAGCCCCTCGTCTCTCTCAATCCTTTGCCATCTGAGCGCCTTGGCTCGTCGGAACGTGAGCGCTCCTCGGAGGCAGCCACGACAGCCTCTGAGTGTGCCTCTTCAGTTCACGGCGACGTCGAGGACAACGTAGACGAGATGAATAAGGAGGAGGAGAAGGAAGAGGAGAAAGAAGAACAAGCAATGAGAGAGTTGGAGACCTCAATGAACAACACCTTCCTGGCTGACCCAGACCACCTGGACCCACACATGGAAGAGCTTTGTCGCAAGGTCCGTCGAATCAGCGTGTCGTCTGCTCGCGCAGAAACTAGATCTGAGAGACTTAGCGCCTTTGGGAGCGCGACTACAAGTGACGATCAACAGAAGGCGGATGATGAAGCTCCCTCTTACAACGCTGAGTGGTTGGCTCGGTCGTTGTCGTCGCTGTCCCCGAGATATCAATCCAGCGCCTTCGAATGTTCCGTCTACTCTTGCCTGAGTCAGTTCACGTCTCCAGAGCTCATGGCGGGCAACAACAAGTGGGCTTGTGATAAGTGCACGGAACTCAAGAGGAGGGGTAACCACTCCGACACAACTAGCGAAAATGATTCAGGGACTGAGCACGACGGCGAAAAGAAAGGAACAAAGAAGAAAGAAACCAAGGTGTACAGCAATGCCAGTAGGCAACTCCTGATCTTCTCTCCTCCAGCCGTCCTTACCATACATTTAAAGCGCTTCCAGCAGACCCTTTGTGGTCGCTTAAGAAAAGTGAGTCGACATGTCCAGTTCCCCTCACAATTAGACTTGGGACCATTCTCAGCCTCCACATCTCTCTGCCATTCATCCGTCGACGGAGGCCCTATCCTCTACCGGCTGTTCGCAGTGGTCGAGCACTCTGGTAGACTGCAGGGCGGACACTACACTGCTTTCGTCAACGTGAGGCCGACGGACGACCTCGCCGTCCAGGCAACCGGCGACCGCTTCCACACAGCCCCTTCTCCTGTTAAGAAACAGGACGAAATGAGGGACATGCTGCATACCGTGGAGAAGAAGTGCCAAGAGCTTGCCCAGCGTGGTAAGAATGGAGAAAATGTCAAAGATATGGAATCTAATCATAAGCAAGGCGACGAAGGTCGCTGGTTCTGCGCGTCGGACTCGCAGGTGACGGAGGTCTCCCTAGAAAAGGTGCTCAAAAGCCAAGCATATCTTCTCTTGTATGAAAGAATACAATAAGAAGAAAAGTAGAAACGAGAAGACCCTAATGTTATAACGACAGCGATACCATGGGGAAATATATGTGACACAGACTGATCTGAGGTGCCCATCATAGTGCAGAAGGACAGTTTACTTTGGACATTCTGTGAAGGCAAGAAGGAGGACAGCTTGTATTTATACAATCTTAGTTCAATTGGCCTGTTTGTTCGACCCTGTCTTGACTGCCAACAGTTTGCTACAGTATATACTTCTCGAAGTTAGTCCATCATGGGACCCTTTGGAGTACCATGCATCATCTCAGGAAACAAAGTCCCTCCGACAAAACATTGTTCATACTGTACTGTTAATATTTGTAATGGAGCATGATGGTTGACGATTCTCTTTCAGATCATGGCCATTTTCCTTAGTTCTCAACAGATGTCAAAGGCAAAATCACTTTCGGTTTCTAGACTACTTCGACTTAGTTTTAGTCAAGCCCGTCAACCCATGTTACCGAACAGTCCTGTGAAAGCGACTTCACTAGTGCAAGTTCGGGTGCTGTCGTCTAACTGGCAAACACGGGTGTCACCTCGACCGAAGAATGACTTTCCGGCGTTCTCGTTCTCCGTCCGTGGATTTGGGGGATTGGCCTCAAGCCTGAAGAGTCACAAGCCCCGATTGGAGCAGAACTCCGTGACGTCCAGAATGATCTCCCTGACGATCATATTGATTGTCGGCTTTTCCTCCTATGCTATATATGAGAAGATCACCATAAAGACTCGTAGGAAGGATGCGATGGAACCGATACCAAAAGACGTACACATCAAGGTATGAGGACATGCGAGTTAGCCTTCGTCATAAATGATATGTACGGGTCCCAGGCCAACTTGCCGCTGGTCAGATACTGCGGGTGCGTATTGTCCGAGGATATGGTGCTAAGCGGACTGATGGAGAAGATCGAATCCTTCGAGCTCCGACCAGATGACATCGTCGTCGCCAGTTTCCCCAAGTCTGGAACCACCTGGCTCCAGGAAGTTGTCTACAGACTGTGTCATGTCGGGATTGAGGATCCGTACCCTAACAACGATGATGTCTTGGAAAGCAGGTGCGTAACAGATCTTTTTTTTTTATCTCGTAAGGGGTTAATGAACTACGTTGCTTCCAGATTCCCCTACTTGGAATACGCATACCCCGGATTGAAAGAGATATCTGAGAGAAAGACCAGGAGATTTCTTAAGACTCACTTACCTTTCCACCTCCTGCCTAAATCAGTGACTAACAGTGGTTCAAAGGTAACGAATGCTTTGGTCTTCAGTAACTTATACGCGTCCTTTCAACGTTACGAGTCATTTTCATATTACGGTTTACTTCATCTTAAGGTCTTGTACATCTACCGCAATCCCAAGGACGTTGCGATTTCATACTTCTACTTCGCCAAGATGCTCTACTATATCCAATACACTGGCTCTCTGAACAGGTTCATAAGGAACTTGTTTGTCAAAGACAGAGGTTCACTTTCTTCCATTTGTGTAACACCATTGCTACGGGTAGCACTTCATATGTGTGCTTACTCCAATTTCAGTCCCATATTCTCCGTACTTTGTCCATGTACGCGACTACCTAAAGGTGGCCGAAGCAAAACCTGATCGCTTTCTGGCTGTGTGTTATGAAGACATGCAAGAAGACCCACAAAGGTAGGCATAATACAACAGCACGGCCTACGTACTTGGCGAGATTTTTTTCTTTCTCGATGCAGGGAAATCAGACGCATAGCCGAATTTCTCGGCGTTAAAGAGGTGTCTACGACAGATATAGAGGCTCTTGCCAAAGACACGTCCTTCGAAGCCATGAAATCCAACCCCAGGACTAATTACAAGCATTGGGACGCGTGGGGGATCCGAGACAAGAAGAAGACAGAGTTCTTCAGAAAGGGTAGGGGGAAAAACTGAGCTGGCATTCTTATATAATATATCTTCGCAGTTGTGTGTACCATTTGTCTTCTTGAAGGTATCGTTGGCGACTACGCCAACCACAATCTGGAAGAACGCACGAAGCAATCGCTGGATGAGTGGATCAAGACGGGAGAGAAAGATATTAACATCAAGTTCAGATATTCAATCTAATCTTGTCCTAAGAGTGCTTGCTTGCATGCGAGGTAACATGATACTTTGGCAACAATAATGTACATAGTACTTGACAGTTTAGCATTAGCTCATAGGAAATTGCGGTACTTTCGACCTCACAGGTCGGAGCACTTGAACGTTGGCTGTGTATTCCTTTGGCACTCAGGATTCGGGACCTGGTCTTATTTGGCAACATGCTTAGGCATCGCCAGCTCTTCCTCGTCTTCCGAGCCTTCCGAGGAGGCAATTGGCGCTGCTGTGACTGATTCGTCCACAGTCCGGGTGATGCAGGAACTCGGAAGGGTAGGGCTTTGAGGTGATGTGCTGGTCAACTGTTCTTGATGGCCATTTGGACGGAGAGAGCTAAACTCTGGAAATCAAGAGTGACGTTCATTGACATGGCATCCCTGCCTATGATGGGATTGTTTGTTTCAAAGGCATGACTATAAAAAGCTTAGGCTTTACCCTTGAGTTTATTCTCTGCCTCTGCTTCGTCCTCCTGGAATCTAGTGGCACTGCTTTGGTCCAATCTACAAAACATAAAGGGGTGGAAGTGCTTCTGTGTGGAAAAAAAGGCAAAAAGGTTCCGTCGTATACTACAATAACACAAGCAGAATTCCTCAGCAATGCATATGCATCTACTGTATGCAATACTACGTGCCCATACGTCTAACATAGGTAAATCTACTACTCACGTATACTGTTGTTCTACCACTACACCTGTCCTTGCATAGGGGACTTGCGTGAACAGCATGCAGTCACATAATTAGTATACGCATGTATTACATCGATGCTACGCAACTACAATCTCTGAGAGAAACGAATGCTCGCTCATACTTGGTAGCCATTCCGGCGTAATGCCTCTTGTAGGTGGTGGCTGGGGACTCCTTTCCATCAGGAGTTGGGATCACTGCCAACTGCCTCAAGTCAGTCGTCTCCACTTCGACCACGTGCTGTTGCTGCTGCTGCTGGCTGTGTGGCTGTCTTCCATGAGGATCCTGGTGATGATGCTTGGTTGCGGAGCTGCCACTGTTTCTCCTCCTATGCTGCACAACTTGTCCGGCGCAAACGACGGTGGTGCTCGCCATTGGTTGAGCCTCCTGAGGTTTCTCCTCTGTCTGATTCCCCAGGGGAGGCGACTGTGGTCGAGAAGGTGATGGCGACGATTGCTGCAGGGAACTGGTCATGGAGCGACGGGGCTTGGCTGGGCCAGGAGTGCTGAGTACCTACGTACGCGCAAGCCGACGCGTGCAGAAATCATTTAGGGTGTTTTTTCATTTTCTTTTGTTCACCTTCTCTAAGGCCTCCAGCACTTTGTCCGGCATGTGGTCCTGAACCATCCTCTTTGAAATAAGAACCTCGTCGAAGCTCTTGTTGTCGGCCCAGATGGCCTGGTACACAGGCTCAACTCTCATACTTTCGGCGCTGAGGACAAATATGACAGTTCAGTACATGCGGACAAAAATTAAATGCTTGAAATTGTCTGGAAGACACACTTACCCCTCTTCTTTTGGGTAATGCCTAACCAGATGGATTATTCTCCCTGGTGGAAAGAGTGGTTGATGAACAGAGAGGTTGATGGAACTGTCCCAAGGGTGGATATTGATAGGAGCGGATGCTGCTCCGGACTGCCCCTTGTCCCCAGTGACGGTTGCATCAGTGTCGGCGCTGACTTGCCGCCGACCGCCATGTGCCAGACGCGCCTCAGCGGCGCGATCGCCTCCATCCGCGGTCGTGGTCGCCCCAAGCAGTGAGTCCAAGTCCGCTTGTCCAGCAGCATAGTCGACCCCGTCATGGGCAGCGGCAGCGGCAGCGGCAACGGGCGGTACATGGTTGGGGCGCGACGAACCGAAGCAGGTATTGGACAAGGTGCGCCACTAGGGGGAAAAAAGTACTGTATGTTTACACTGTGTTCCAAGGACTGGACATGGTTGAGGCAACTTGCAGCGTTACCTTTGGCTCGTTTGATTTATGCAGAGCGTAGATAAGATCGTGCCTTAGAGCCTCCAGTTGGTGGAGACCGATCCTGGGCACAACGTCCTTGCCGACAACTACAGAGGTGATGAAGTCCATGCTGTGCGCCACGGCCTGAGGACTGCAAAAGGCAAGAAAAAGACCCTCTGAGAATTGTCTCAATTTATGTAGAGAAAAATAAAGAGAAAGTGACTGCAACGCTTATCAGTTTGTCACTGTCCAACTGTGGAAAATGTACGTTCCGTCTCACTCGCCCTCCTTTCCTTTCTACGCTAAGACCAGGATAGCACGAGGACACGCCACATGTGGACTTAGGATTATCGCCGACAACGTTTCAAATAGTCTGTACTGCAGATGCCATTACTGCCAGTGGAATCGCTGTTCTTTGTCTGAGGCTTCACCCGCCCACGCGCTGAAATGGTAGAAAGTTTGTCACTTCCTGAGGAGGAAGAACTCTTAGTAGAAGGACTCTTAATTGATGTTAGAAGTCGACTTGCTCCTTGTCCTCTCCTCCAACATCCCTATTGAAGGACATCCAAGAGAAAGGTGGAGAATGAAAGAAAAATGAGGCGTTTCTAATGGAATCAATGGTACAAGAGGGACAGATCTAGGCCAGATGAGCAAGCTTGTCGGAGTCATTCTCTCGACGTTTATTTGTAGCGCGCTTGTCGCTAGGGGGAAGCTTGGCAAGCACCATGGAAGAGCTTGTGTGTCTTTTCCCCGACAAATCAGCCTCATCATTTCGCGCAAGGACGAGCACACGTGACATTTTATGGTGGGATCTCGTGATTTGTAAAGAGAGGTCTGTGTACCGTGCAGCCGGCAATTCATTACTAGGAAAAGGAGAAAGCTTCAATGCTGTTGGATCTTTTTTATGGTGGGGGAGACATCCCTTGTAAGAAGGAAATAGGAGAGATGGGCTGCTCAAACTTTTCCACTAGCTTTTTTTTTCAATTTTCAGATAAAAGCTTTTATTCCTAGCTGACAAGACAAGAAAAAAAAGAAATGCCGGAGAAACTTTGATGCTGCTCTTTAAAGTGCCATTGGACGTCACTTTTCAAAAATCGTGGAAACCCGCACACCCAAGGGCGTGGACACAGATGGGGGATGCAGATCTACCGCTACATTGTGCAGGCGATCCGCACGCAATGCGACAGATTGACTTGCTCACCTGAGAGATCCTCCCGGCGGCGAGTAGCAGAAGCACCTCGTTCTTGGATACTCCTGCCTGAGCACGATCGCAAGGATGGCGGCGGCGCCCGCGCCCAGAGAATGACCCACGCAGACAATGTCGAAGTTATGGCTGTCACGATCTCGGTCGCAGGTGAACGCCTTGGTCAGGAGGTGCTCGTCCTTCAGCTTTCGGTAGATGTAGGCGGCAGCGTCCACCATGCCCTGAAAGCAGCACGTACACGGAGTTCTTAGAGAGTTGTCTGCACGGCTTCTTTCCCCCGTATAATCGACTGCATCGCAGTGCGCTGAATGGCAAGCAACGATGGTCCTGCACTAGAGAAAGTAGTGCGATGACCGTGAGGAATGGGACGATTTGAAGGGACTTCCCCAGGGAGTCCGTGAATCCAAGAAGTCGAAACAACTCTTGCAACAAATAAACTTGTAGAACAATCCCGAACAAGAAGAAAATCATAGGCTGCCGGTACTACACAAGTTTCACAAGCCCAGTAAGTGGATTTGCTGGATAAAAAGAAGTCAACAGCCCCAAATGCCCTCTTTGTCTATCCATTCTTCTTCTGAACGCACGATGGAGACATTGCTTGCACTGCACCGTCGGTGTGCTGAAAGGCCTACTCAGGCAGCGTCCCCGACAATTGATGATTGCCATACCCACTGGTCCATACGTGCACCCATGTGTATGTACCTGAGGGGAGAATGAAATCGGCCTACGTACCCATACTTCTTCCCCACATGCCAATACACAAGTGCATGCGAATGACGAAACAAGAACACTTCAGGTCCATGCATTGATGGACACTAAATGCTATTGGACATGTTGAGGGGAGACGCGACATGAAGACGCCTGCAATACCAATATTGCCCGTAACCACCTCAGTTTCAGTTACACTGTTATTGCTGCACCCTGTTCTGCGCCTGAGCTGCACCAGACGTCATATTCCCAAACACAGTTGATGTGAAACTAATTCAATCCCACACTGTACACACCTGACGAGTTTTGGGCCGTGTTTATCTTTTTCACCCACAACCTCTTGTTGAGAATTTCGGGCTTATTAACTTTTCGCAATTCGAGCTTGCGGACTCTTGGCTTTCTTTCTTCTCAGCCTCGTAGGTCGTACGTACGAGGTTGTCGGGCATCATTGGGAGTTCACAATTTGGTCTTGTGGACCTTTCCCATCCCCACATTTGAAGCTCACGGAGGCATGAGAGGGAAGCAGAGAAGCATGAAGCACAGCTGCCTTTGAAAATTGCCTCCACCCTGACCTGACTTTTCAAGTCCGCAAAAATGCGTTATTCATTTGGCTGTGGGCTGAGGCGGAGAGATATTTGCCTCCTGCCATGCATGACGTCTAAATACGGAAAAGTTACCAGTCGGAGTGAAATTCTCTTTGAGGCGCCCCCCCCCTCCCAGCTGCGGAAAATGAGACGTACGAACATACCTTGTGACCTATGAAGTCTTCATTCACCGGTCTGATGGGCAGAGGTTCCCCCTCAGCATTCAGGTCTGTTATCACGTCCTGCGTATGGAGGAGAGAGGAAGTACTGTAACATGTGTGCGTATGTGCTACAGTCCCGCGTCGAACGTGCATGCATGCGACGTGGTTGTTGCGACTGCAAGAGGACTTGCAGGGGCGGCTTCGAAACAATTTGTCATTTCCAGAAATCGCTGCGTTTTATTTATGGATGGTTCTCCGGGCTGTCATTTGGATCGTATAGGTGCAATATGTGTCACACAGGTTCATAAGAAGTCGCGGCTCATTTTTCCTTGCGTGAATGTGATCCTTGACATTTTTTTCCAGTGTACTCTGTACTAAGAGAGCAGCAAGCTTTTTTTTGTGCACAAGAGGCTGCCACACAGCACAATATTACTCTCAACGGCTGATTTGAGGCTAATGCACGCAGTGCGTGAGGAGACAGTGTAGTGTGCAAGTCAGCATTTAGCATTCAAATCAGTCCCTCTTGCTGCATCGACGATTGCGTATGGATTCAGCATGCATGTGTTACACGGCGACTTAAACACGTTCGTACAACATGAGTACCTTAGTCGTGTACCTATTGTTCGGTCCAATTTATTGGCTACCACCTACTTTTAAGGATCGAAAGTTTATTGATGACAAATTTCTTACGTGACATCAAAGTTAGCTTTTCTGCACGCAATGGTAAAATGAGCACATCCTCCTGTAGACAGATAACTTGCTTTCGTGTAATGAAGCAAACACGTATAGTTTCTGTTGCAAAAGTTAAGCTCTATCTTTGACCAGGAGCAGAGACGAGAGCCATACCGAAGATTAGAGAAAATCGTGGAAAAATCGTCCCTGGCTCGGAAACTTTCTCGGGATGGTCACTTAGTATTGTTCGAAAATCATGTCTAACAAATACGTCCATACATAGATGTCACGCACGGGACACAACAGAGCATTCATGCGTCGCACACACGTCAATCTTTGTATCGAAATGCACACGCATCTCATTTTCTGAACTTTTGGAATCATCGCCTCAGTTCGGCATGTTTATTTTGCCCATTCAGCCCATAAAAATTTCTCCAGAGTGCACAGCTAACCTCGAACTTTTCTCTCAAAGGCTCCGACCACTGATGCTATAGTGGATGAATGTGGCCTTGTATTGGCCTTTTCTTCCTGCGACTTTTTCCCCCTGGTGGAGATTGCTACCCAGCAGAGCAAGAAGAGGCAGAAGGCAGCTGAAGATCAACTCACAGACGAAGTCACCGCAGTGTACATACGAGAATAATTACACAGGGATGCCTACAACACGTTGTTAGAGGTAGTCCTGACTCGCAGTACTGAACGCTCAATTCGTGGCCCTGTCAACGCTTACATGAAGCGCATTCAAATGTGTATTACCGCATCACGTGGGGGAGGTGCTTACGTACACCAAGTAGCTTTCCTATGGCATGTTGTTTGAGAGAATTGGATCGAACGCTCTAATCGTATGTGCGTTGTAACTTGTTTATGTGGTTGTTAGGCTATCTAACTCTCCCTTCGTGTGGAAGAAGGGAGTAGAATAGAAGTCCTTCGGAGTCCTTCGAATGGAACTTTTCATTCAGAGATAGGAAGTTGTGAGTAGCATTAGTATTCTCTGTATAAATTGAGCTATATGTTAGGCTGGGTCGAAAATCGGAATTCCCCGCGGGTGTCCAAAATTTGCAACCGCATACCACCTGAAGACTTTGTAGTCAACTGAAAGTGAAAATAAAGCAGTTTTGGCTATGCCCAAATGCACTTAAAGTTGCATAATCCTGTAAAATAAGTTGTACCTTTTTTTCTTCAGGACTTGCTGTAAAATATTTTTCTGACCAACTGGAGCACGTCAGCATTTTGGTGAGTGATTTTCACCCAGTTGGGCAGCTTCTGACAGCCACCAGAGCTGAAATTCACTTTCACAGTAAATTTACTACAGTGGCTCACTACATAAATTTCAAATCAAGTTTGGCATAGGTAAACACGATTTTTTTAAAAAGTATTTCACTACATCTTCACCTTTTGACCCCATGTAACAAACCCCAGATGCCGTCAGTGAATTTCCAAAGTTGACCCCTTTTCAACCTAGCTTACTATATATGCAAAAGTACCTTACGCCTCCCTCCATATTCATTAGAATGAATTAAGAAGCATCGATACATGATCTTCTGTACACATGGTGCAGCGTGAAACTCTCAGTGGAATTTGTACACGCAGACCATGGTGTTGGTAAGTGCATTATTTGCTGAGGCTGCAGCCGCGCACTTCGCGTTACTTGGATTTGCGGACGAGTCCATCAATGACAGACGGTCTGAAAATGCGCATATCTCTCCTCTGCTAAGTCACAAACACTGCACATGCACATGATCAGGCAATCTGCCGGACAAGCTCTTACCCAAACAAGCGTTTTCCTTCCTCTAGGCAAGGGTGACGACGTGCTGTACCTTACCTTGAGTGAAAGCGTTCCCCTGATGCTGACGACGACTGCCCTTCGGTCGAAGTCGACGGCCACCATGAAGGGGGTCTCGCCCACGTCCACGTGATAAGTGATGTAGACGAGTCTGACGTCGGGCAAGTAGTCACCGAGCACGAGCGAGTACGCGGCCTGGTTGCAGCCGCAGCAGTTGTCCTCGACCACGCATGTCGCAGACTGTGCCGTCGTCTTACGCCGCCCCGATCCGCCGCCCCGACGCCGCCCAAGGCAGCCACCGGAAGCACAGGGGACTCTGTTCCAGATAAAAGTAGCCTTAAGTATGCGAAGTATTTCCCATTGAAGGTACAGAGTTGGGCGTAACTTTACGTCTAGTTGAACATCGATACTTTCTGAAGTATTTTTAATGAAAAGAAAAGAAGTTCTTTACGCACAACAGATCAAATTGGACAGGATTTCATTCAAAATGGCCACCGCCATCTTGCACGTAAGACACGACCAAGTTGATCCTAGACTGCATCGAGCTGGCTCCAGCGTACCCGATTCTCATCTTACATTTTGTCGAAATGCACAAGCTTTCATTAAACTCAGTTGATCTTCTCGGCATTGTTGCAGTACATTCCTGAACTGAAGTATCTAAAAATGACGGAACTTTGGTCCGAACTTCACGATGGTCAACCCCTGTAAGTAGGGGGAACTTGACAAGCATCTTAATCAGCTCGGATCTACGGTGTTTCCTTGTAACCCCCATAGTACTCAAGTTTTTTATGGAAGATCTCCCAAGATTCAAGGGAGAGACATTTTTTAGAAGGTGTGATAAGAGAAAGTATACTAGCCAAAAAGTTCCCTCCTGTGCAGGGGTAAAAAAAGAAAGCTGCGAAGAGAGATAACAAATATTGCTTACAAAGTTGTAGGAAGTTTTCCCCTTCTACTACTGTACTGACAAACTTAATCTAAAAGTTAGTTTGGCCTTTTGAGGTAGTGGACCTTTAGAAGCTAAATATGAGGACTCTTGTGGCAATGCATTGCAAAAGAGGGGTCAGCTACCAGTATACGTGGCATAGCAACAGACTCTCTGTATGTTCGTACACCTGAACAGTCTTCTTTTGTTCTAGAATGTTTACATGTCATTGAGAGATTTGTCCATCCTCCTCGGCTTATACCTGTACCTACATACAAGTATACGCCGTTGGTCTTATTGGCTATGTTACTAAAAGCATACCTCATTTTCGCGCAGAGTTTGCACACCGACACTGCGCCTGTGCCTGCCCTTCTTAGGTACATGGGCCACCCGTAGACCGCCAGCGCAAAGTGCATGTAGTGGTGCGCCTCCCTCAGAAGGGACATCTCTGCGGGATCGTGGTGAGCAAGAAATCGGGTGTCCGGAGTCACTCGAACGCCCGAGAGGAACTGGTACACAGGATTGTTCGGCTGCAAGAGTAAAGCAGGCATGTGCGTAGGTAGGCCATGTCTTTGTCCACGCACTACATGTACAGTAGTAGTTCATTGGTGTAGACGCAGGTAGTTCCGTTCTGGAATGGGCCAACCGCACGTCACGGTGACATTTCACCTTTTTCGCTATTTCTTCAATGAAGTCAGCCAGAATTTTCTCCGAAAATTTTTGGGTGTCTTGGGTGGGTGTAGCCTTACACCCCCCGGACCCCCCGGCACATGAAAGAACCCCCCCCCCCCCGAAATCCATCCCGATCTTACGTTCGGAGGCATTTCCGTGCGCGAGTAGTATGACTCGACTTCTACCATCTGGTTGACGACCTTTTCTGCAGTGCTCCCATCTCGCTCTTGCTGGACTTACACTAACGCTCGGAAGGCAAGAAGCAGAGCGAATGAAATATAAGAGACTGAGGAAGAAGGATAAAATGGCCTTTGTAGGACATTCAAAGTATTATTGGTAGCTACGAGCGCAAAAAAACAGTGTCCGAAGATTTACGGCACACCCTGATAGGTACGGATGTATACGGTGTACTGTACACTGTTCAGAAGGAGAGAGAGCAAAAAACAATGAGAGAATTATGGCGAAATGAACGGACAGAAGCTCCTGGCTTTTACAAGTAGCTGGAAGCGACTGCATAAAAAGAGCCTTAGTTAGCAAGAAGAAAGCTTGGCAAGCACACTTCGTGCAAGTAGCGCACAAAATGTACCAAAGATTATCTCCACATCCAAATATTTTCCAGTACACATGAAGTGGGGTCCTTGTAGCTTCGAACTGGTTTGATGCCAACTCCTTGTCCTCATCGTTGACGCAAGTGACAAATGGAACTAGCAAGTTTCACGGTAACTTTAGCTCTGTAATTTGTCACTTTGTTCTTTCTACAATCTCTCTTTGACCGGCAAGGGCTGACCAAAAGTTGGCCTATAAAGCTCATTTGTCAATGCAGTAAGCTTCTCTTTCAGCAGGTTGTTGAGGCACCGGAATTTACCCAGTTTTTGCAGCACAAAATGCGCCCGGGTCAAAATACATTTTAAAAAACTTTATCACGCAAATATACGGTGAAGCTTCAACTTATGGCGATATTTTCTGTCATAAAGACGAACTTTCCTTACTCCAGTCGAGTAAAAAGTTGGCGAGTTATGAATCAATCAAGACATTTCTGTACACATACTGCTTAAATGCCTCGAAAGACATCATTCGCCTAATATGACGTAGGAACTCAGCTACTTCTCTACTTAACCAAGTGTTACTGATGCGAAGTACCTTTTTTTCAAATATTTCTCACTTTCTCCAATTGGTTTCCCTGCTGCAGCTGCCGTCCTTCAAGCTTGAACTGACAAACTGCACCATCAAAGTTGCACCATGCATCTTACAAAAAGTTGCACCCAGACTGATATTTATGTCTCAGCCAAAGTGATTTTTGTTTGGGTTCTTCACATGCAACTTTTGTGTCCGCCGCTCATCCCTGAGCGTGCCAGTCTCCAAACAAGGAGAAGTAGAACACAGTGGCGACGGCTGCCGCCCTTTGCATCTTGTGAATCGTCCTCCTCGTGTCAATGCCTGGGTCGTGTGTAGTGTGAGAATTTCGCAAGAATTTTGCACAGCAAAAAACTCCCAGCGAGAAAGTCATGAGAAGCAACAGTGGTGGCGCAACTTTCTGCTTGATCTTAATCAGGAAATCCGAAGAAGCGAGAGTCCATTTGTCTTCGATGGATCTTGATCTTTGGTGCAGCTCTTACCTGCGCACCTTTTTTTGGTGCAAACTTGACCGGATACAACTCAAACTGTGAGCTCGTTCTTTGTAACGTGGCTTCTACTACCTTGACGTTACTCATGGTCAATGGAGAATACGTACCAGACATTGGTCTTCCCAAATTTTGACCTTTCTACCTCTACAACTGACGGAGGAATCAATGATTCCAGAGTCCGGACCTATTAGGATCACCCTGTAGCACAATACATATTTACCACCGATCCCCCTACATAGCGGACGAAACAATATCGGGGACTTTTCTCTTCAGCTCCTACACATTCTCTACTAACAAAGTCTCTCGTCTTAGTTGGTTCATGAAGGTAGCAACTTTTGCAGTCTTGTCGACTTGTCCAATCTTCCAACAATGAGTTAAAATTTGCATCTAAATGGCAGGATCCTGAATCCGACAGAAGATAGGATATGAAAGAAACACTCCAGAGTGAAGGGAATGCACAATGCCACATTATTTCAGTACCTTTCACCAGACACTATCGTGCACGTTGCGAGCGTCGTACGCATGTGCCTTGCCTGAGTGCAAGAGCAGCCTTGAGCTGATGTTTGCGTTCTCCATAATGTGGACCCATTTTGTGCCTTAAGGACGCACCCGAGCGCGTACACAAACACTCACAATGGCACCCATTACCACACACGACCACGTGACTCGTTATTCAGGTACCGTAAGTGTCGCCTTTCCGTCCCCGCCCTACTTGACACGCCCATGCGCACAAACACACCAGGAGAGGTCGGATCTTTCTATATAGAGATTTGGGCTCTCACTTACATAAGAGAACGATTTGGTCTCCTCTGTGGCATCTTTGGTTCCGCCGCCACGTATGCAAATAAAGCGCTTCATCGGGACGTGGCTGCCGCTTGAAAAATCGCTCCTCTCATCTTTCCCAGAGCTTCGCAGCAAAGGATCTCGGGCAAAATCATCTCAGTCGGCAGCGAAGGGCTGGGTGCCAGAGCAAGGAAAACAGCAATAGGATGGTGGCGTTCACTACTTCTGTCTGTACAGAGCTGCCACGAAAGCCAATCAGTCAGTCGCCTTGCATCTGCTATAAGGGGTAGCACTAATCCTAAAAATGTTAGATGTCCAACGCGGGGAGCGCGAGTGCCCACTTATATTATTCATGGCTTCCCTGGTCTCAGACGAGCCGAGATGTGAGGCAATTCTCGTGCTTTCGAGCCACAATGTCTTGTTGGCACAAATGAAGATCAGAAATAGCTTGAGTGCTTTCAATGCTCAGGCAGGTAGGAGAAGAGAATCCATTTAGGATTGCACCTAAGATAACAGAAGGGAACGCAAACGAGTGAGCAGCGAATGCCAGTCAGTGGAAACCCCTTCCCTCCAGCAGCAAAATCCCCGAGCGCCTTTATTCCTGCAATCTGGATGAAGCTTAACATAACAGTCGAATCTGGCACATGCAGCACCTCCCTAGGGCTCAAGTGTGCCAATGGATTGCTTCAAAGCATGCACCTGGTATCGGGGTACGCATTTCAGCACGTTGAAAACTGGTGCGCGCTTGCTTTAGCACCCAAATGGGGGGGGGATGGGGGATTAAGGCTTCTGGCCACCACCAAGTACAGATCTAAATCATCTACTATACGGACACTGTGGCATGTGGGGCAAAGTACCAGACACAACCTGCAGAGACTGTGCAACAATCATTGCCAACCTGCACCAGTGTGTTACTGCCACTGGGCTTCATCCAGGTGCCAGGTACGTAAAGAGTGTTTGCCCCGGGTTCAGCCCACACTTGGAGGCCATCACCACCAGGAGCAGGGGGGGGGGAGGGTCATTTAGGGCTATTAGAGGCAAGCGCATCTGGGTCCTCGTACAGTGTGTATTTCCATGATGTCAACGTGTTTGTTTCAGAGATAAGGTTGGCCCAACAGAATTGGTTCCCAAACTGTACCCTCCAAGTCTACGCATTGCACTTGTACGCCTCGTGCGATTTCCCCAGCCCCGACAAAAACTGATCCGCTTCGGCCACCAGCGCCAGACATGGGTAGCCTACAGCAGATTACAGTTCGTACATGTAATGATGTATGGCACATACATAGCACACAAAGAAATATGCACAAACAAATGGGGAAAGTTGCGAAGAACACGCACATGAGAAAAAGAACCCATCTCGCTGAAAGCCTTTTGTTCTGACAAACAAGAAATGACATGCCTAAGAAGAGAGTAATCTTGAGCAAAGTGTACTCGTACGTACATAAATTTAATTTGCATGACATTGCCATATCACCCAGCTACATCACATTCCACGGCTACAGAACAGCAAAAGGCAAGATGCATTAACAGATACACAAATAACACATGCGTTATTATATTTCACGTCACACATTATTCATATAATAAAGCATGTGACGCATGATGCGTATATAAGTAGTACGTCTACCAAAGCATCAGGCCTTTGCTATTCTGTACTCATGGAAATAATAGTCTCATACCAGTTTTAATCGCGTATACCTCGGCAACCAGAAACTGATGGACAATGTCAAAGGAAGCAAAGTCTCCACAAAACTTGTCGTTTTTTAATGAGCAAAAAAAATAAAATATATTTATTTAATTTTTTGGAAATATAACCAAGCAAGAAACTGTTGGACAAGATTAGTGGTATCAAAAGGACCATTACAGATGTTCATTTCATGATGGGATTTTCATGATGAGCAGAAATTACCCCAATTCCAGCATCGGTCCTTTTTGGCTTTCTTTCCTTGCTTTTGCAGCCATCGATGGACCCAGCAGGGTTACCTGTGACAACTGCAGACGTCTCCTTTTGCAAACAATCCTTTTTGGACACCACAATTTTGTTACACAGAATTTTCCTGCATGCATGAGCAACTCCCAAAAAATCTTTTTTCTTTCTTTTCTTTTGGCTTTTTAAAAATCGACATTACTTTGGTCATTTCCCTGCCTTTAAAGTTTTTTAACAGCTTCTGATTGCCGAGCTGTGAACTATTAAAACAAGCAGGAGACTCTTGAGCGCTCTGTGTAACGGGGCAGGGCAAAAAAGAGGTCAATTTTAAAACTCTGACTGAGTGCACCAGGTTTCTTTTTACTTAAGGTGACATAAGGTAGATGCAGTTAAGTAGACTTTAAAAAAAGTGCATTTTGCTCTACTCATCATCAATTGTTTAAATTTTGCTTTATGTAGTCGGAGCAAAAGGTTGACTGTAATTGGACAATTGGACATAACTCAGACAAATGAGTACAAAAAAGAAATGCCTTTTTCACGTATGTGACTTCCACAATGTCCGCCATCATCTGTACCACAAAGCTGTCCTAGTGCAGCCACCACCATAGAGTAAGACGAACTCATAGACGTACAAAGGCACAGCTAAGACACTTTTCTTTCTATTCGACTTTATTTTCATCCTATGTGGCAACGAACTTTGGATATCCATGGGGAATCCAACTTTTCTACCTCGCTATCATACTTATGCTCACACTTCGGATTATTAAATTGTGTTGAACCGGCCAGCTCTTGGACCCAGAGGAGCCCGGGACGGAATTTTACTTGGCAGGATGCATTGGCTGGTTAATTGGACCGCAGACGTCTGTTGACCCTAAAAATTTTGGCCACTTTTGGTCGGTTCCTGATTGATTTTTGGCTGATTTCTCCTTATGTTACCTGGAAACATTAGTTTCCGAGGTGGTAGACATGACACTGCAGCGCCAGCCATGTAAAATGTTCAACACCGCACTACAAAGTCCTATTAGTACCTGCACTGCTACTACTCTTTCAATCAATCTTCAGTGTTGTTGTCCTGAAGATCGATTGTTACTACTCAGGCTCCTGCTGTTTCTACTTATACCATTAGTATTGCTACTGATACTTTGAATAGTTAGCAGACCGGTGTGTTAAACCAATGACTCAGCAAAATGGGCCAATAATCCGGTGCGCACTGTTGCGCACACATGCAATTAGGCCTGTGTGCCAACTTGCGACGTGGCCTCAGGGAGAATAACACTTACTTGCTGCACCACCCTGACCCTGATGAGTGTTTGCCTTCTCCTGAGAAGCACCAGACCGACCACGACATCCGTAGGCACCACATCCAGGTCGCGAAAGAATTCCGACAGCACGCGAGCGATATCAGCAAAAGAATTCTGCAAGAAGAAGAGAGCCTCAGATCCTGGAAGCCAGTGACGAGAAAGACTGATGAACTCTGCCTATTGGTACTGAACGTGCATACTTTAATAGGTATAAGGCCGAGACAAAAGAAAAGATCCCCGCACTGTACTACCCAAGGCGTTGCTTGGAGGCTCCTCACAAGGTAAAAAGCTTTGGGAGCACATGAGATCAGATGAAGACGAAGCATCGAGCGTCGTTTGCCCTCATTGACTGCGACGGAGCCTGTCTGATCAGTGTCGACTTCTCGTTGACGTTTCCCTTCCAATCCCTCCATCGATTTAAAACGAAGAAAATATCCAGTCGTGCAATGACCCAAAAGATCTTTCGCTCCCAGCAAACGTTAAGAGCATAGATGGAACTGTGACATGTATTTTCGCTTTAGCAAATGGTGGCGAGAGCAATGGAAGTCCTCATACGCACTTCCCGCTTTCTCCATTTGAGTGCAGCCCCGGCTCTTTCTCTGTAATTTCAAATATTGTGACAAGAGGAGCCTCCACCAGACCATGCACGAGCAGAAAGAGTACTCGTTCTCTCCTGGAGGTCCTCGTGGTCAAGATCAGTGGTCTCCGTTTGATCGAGATCACTTCCTGACCGGTGAAAATATCCAGTGTATCCGAAGGCAGCTGTGAAGTACCGAGTACCAACGTTGCTAGAGACCAGGTTGGAACAACAGAGCGGAGGCATTACGTCATCACCGGGAGCACCGCTAGGCTGGCCTTCTGGGGGCTGCATTGGCTGCACTGCGATCCCCCCGGCGGTGACGTCACAGATCCTCAGCTCAAAACGCCCTAACGTGGTCTGGAGCAGCTTTGCCAAGTGCAGATTTTGCCCTCCAAACAATCCATATAACCGAAAATGCAGCTCATCCGAAACCCGATTAAGCGGAGACCACTGTTCTTTCTCCTAGCACCCATAATGGACGCGTTTTTTTATGGACAAGCAGCTCTCAGAGCGCAGCTCTCAAGCCAAGGGCAGAGAAGCGATAACTTCAGTCGGCAGAGAAATCTTTGCTGAATTGTGACTCATCGTTATTCCGACACTCTAAAAAAGAATGAGCACTCAAAAAAAAGAGGAGGGGAGGGGCCAGAAAGCTCAGTATTAACATCAGCTGTATGTATATTTACGAACAGACTACTTGAAAAAACAATCAGATACATTTTTTCACCTTGTCCTCTACTAAATGTCTAAGAAATCCGCTCTCAGCGACTCTCGCATGTCATGGACGGGACGAATCAAAGCACTCAGCTCTTGAAGCGAGCGGAGACATAAAAGTGCGTAGTAAAGAAGCTAAAACGGGAAATGCAGAATGCGACGATTGAACTTCTCTGGCAAGCCCTTTTTCTGTTCTCAGAATGAAATGTCCTCCCGAGCTCTTGGTGCAAATGTGAGACATTTTTCCCCGAGGAAAATTAGCAAAGCTACGGTTGAACTGAGAAGCATCTGCTGTATGGGGCAATCACGAGTGGCGCATCTTGGGTGTGGGCTGTTTCAAGACACAGACAAATTGAATATTCTGAGGCTACTGTAAACGTCTGGTATGCAGAAGACAAGAACAACCCAACCAAGAAATCAAACAACAAAAAACACCTTTATCCAGGCTGTCAAAGTTTTGAAGTGAAGAGGCTGTCAGCACATGCTGAGCAACTCGAAGTAGATTCTACTTCGGGTAAGTAAACACCGAATAACGATAATGAATGACTCAAATCACTCTCTTACGGCTCCTTGAACCTCTCAAAATATTTTTGACTCCCCACCTCGTCCTAAATTCATCAGGCAAAGCACCACTCATGAATACCCTTGTAGGCTTGTTCAAATCTTACATCCGGCTGCAAACTCTACCCAAAATTTGATATTCTAACGCCTTGTACTGGCTCTTGCCAGTTTTGGCAAAGTTGACACTACCACAACTTTCCCTCCACATACCGCCCGCACAACAAAGACGGCGGTTCCTGTCTTATACAGTGGTCCCCGCATATACTGACAAACTGGAGCATGTCAGCATTTTGGTGTATGATTTTCACTCAGTGTGGCAGCCTCTGACAGCCACCAGAGCTGAGATCTACTTTCACAGCAAACTCACTGCACTAGCTTACTACGTAAATTTCAAATCAAGTTGCCCGGGCATAGGTAGATGCAACTCTTTTTAAAAACTATTTGACCACATCTTCATCATTTGTCTTCAGGTAAAAACCCCAGACCTCAGGGGTGAATTTCGGAAATTGACCCCTTTTCGACCTAGCTTACGATATATATGCATCTGGCTTTATAAGTGCAATCACGGGAAGTAACAATTATAAGTGGCGCTGCTGAATCTTCGGTAGTCTGTTGCTCATCTGTTCTGAAGCGTTGGAGTGACTATTGAATGTTAAATCAAGAAGAAATTGTCAGCTGAGACAAAGTTTATTCCCTGAGTCAAATTGTGCGGAATAAGACAGAAATAAAGTTGCTATTTCAACCCCAAAATATGAAACATCCGAAGCATCTTAGCGACGAATCGGGCCCTGAGCAAAATAGATGTCCACTGTACCTGAGCTGCGGTATTGCTACAGTGCAAAGGCAAGTGTGAGCAGAGCGTCATATCTCTGTCGTATCTCTCTTTACGAAGTCCTTTTTCCCTCGTTTTTGGGGCTAGGAATGAAATTGCTTTTTCTAACTGAAACGACATTCAGGGGGGGGGGGGGAAGGAAAAAGACAGAAGGAACAAGTCCATTTGTTGGTCTCATTCTTTCCATTTTCACAAGAACAGGGCGACCTCTGCTATTCGTATCTGTTGTTCCACCAGCAACATCTCTCTGCTCTATATTCAGAGAGGACTTTTAGGGCCGGTGTCCATCTTCTGCTCTTGATATTTGACAACACTACGTGTGCGGGAAAGGCCGGGCTTCTATTTGGCTTTTATGGGCACGTCAAAAACTTTTTACGGGGGTTTTCTTTACGCTTACGTATTTCTATTCTATGCACACAACCTTGAGATCTTTGACGGCGCTCTCTTGTTTGTCTTTTGCCAAGTTCTCCTGGGCGGCTTTTATAAAGACCATGAAGGGAATGAAGGCACTTACTCTGCGTGCAGCCACCGTAGCGTAGTAAAGAAGTCATCAAGTGACGTGCCAGGACGTTACTGTAGTATGGACACGGGTGTCGTACTCAAGTTGACATGACGAAGTGTACCGAAGTCGACCGGAGAAGACTTTCTCGGAGTACCCAGCACAAGACTAAAGTCACGTGCCCAGGGACGTCTGTTCCAAAGAAAAGCGACAAGAAAAAGCTTCCACTCAGATGATGTCACTACCTTGTCCCTCGGCTGTAACAGATGTTGCTTTGTGCATACAACATGATTTGTACTTAACCAGCGGTGATGTCACATTTTGACGTCATCGTCACTCTCGAGGACAGATCGGGCGAGTGAGTCGTGATGCCTGAACGATCTCTTGTATCTGCACGTATTGGAGCTTTAGTCGTAAAAAAAAATTGTTTGGCTTCGTGGAACGCTCAAGGCATTTACCTCAGAGTACACACGTATGTGAAAGCAACAGGGAAAGAGAGAGCAAACCAAACTTTTAAGGACTACATACACAGGGTATCCCCAGAGCATATGTAAAAAGGCAGGAAGATTGGAAAGGTGTTGTTCTTCACTGTTTTGGATGAGAAAGCTGAGTCTGTTTTATCCTGCAGCTCCCACTGTTTGTACAACTACGCCAAAGTGCCTCTAATTGCCAGAGTCCAGGTTTCGCCGTGATGTCCAAACCACATGTGCGTTCCCTTACATTCTGTTGGTTTCACCAAAAAATCACATTTGTCATTTCATGAGAAATCTGACAACCCTGGGTGGTTTCTTTACATTCTAAGACAACCAGGACATGAGCAAAAAAGACGTTGTTCGCAAAATCACCAAATATCTAGGCCCAAAACTTCCTGAATACTTCAGAAACGGATTTCAGTGGAGCGAGTGGTTAAGGAAAGCCAGGCCAAGAGGGTAAGGAGAAGGACAATTATCTGTTGAATGCTACTTTAGGAGTTACTTTGTCACTGGTGAGAAGACATTTGCCACAGCTCAAAGTCACAGTTACGGGTGCCAACGAGCATTCAGGGATAGGGAAAATGAAATAGGTGGGGTGGTCACAAGGGGGCCTCCGGACAGAGCAGCCACAAGAGCAAAGAAAGGAACTATTACAATGAGGAACCAACCTAACCTAAGCTTATCTTCGCAGTTTCTCTTTTAAAGGTTTCCATTTTCTCCGGTTCCTCCTACTCTGTTCCTCTTCCAAACGCTCATCTTTTGGGCAGTTTCCTTTGTGAGAGGAGACCAAGAAAAGCACCAAATTCCCACTTTTCCTCGAGAAGCTGGGAGACGCGATTCGAAACCGTGGTCACAACTTCAACAACAGCGACTGAGAACCCCAAGACAAATGCAGGAAGATAGTACGAACTCGTGTCATTCAAATGCAATTTGCTGGAGGCGATTCCGTAGCAGCCGGGGATGACAAGTCATAAGCAGGCGCCCTCAGTCTTTGGCGTATGAAGCACTTTCTATGTCTGTCGACACCTCTGTCACGGGGTTGGCGCTCCCACTGCTGGACCGATCGTCGCCAAATTTGTTCGGCAGAAGCAACTGTTCATGGGCTGTGGAATAGAGGTATTGGAGATGGACTGCGAGGCCGTTTTTGAGGCCAAATCGAGGTCCCAAATTTACTTTATTGCATATGTGGGTGTGCAGTGCATCTTCCTTGCGCTTTCTCGCCACCCCATCGAGGTCATAGATAGCTACTGCAGAGCTGGATTCCCAATAGGGGTCTACGCCTATTGGGAATCAAGCTGTGCTGTAGCTATCTATGGTGGGAGTAGGGAAGAGAAATGCTGTGAGAGTTGTCAGGCTCTAAAACACTGGGGAGGATTAGGAGAGAAGAAGAAGGAGGGAGAGTGGAATGCTTGCAACTTTACTAAGGAACTTGGCAACACTAGGGAGCAGAAGTGGCTGAGGTGCGCTTGGTAATCCAGTTTCAAAGGTAAAAAAAAACTAAAAAGAAAGAAACAGAACTTGGATAAAACGGATGTGGAGCAAAGTGGAATGCGCAGACAAAAGTAGGAAAAACTGTGAGGACTGGGATAAAATGGAGAGCATCAGGCGTGGAGCGCATGGAGTGCGTGGATTGGGCAGAGCGGCCAGGCAGCATCGAGCGCACAGTCTGCGATGACTTGGAGATGCTCATCAGTTGCTCTTGCTAGAGAGCGTTGGACAAAGAGACAGACAGACAAACAGACAAGTCTTCACATAATCCGAGCAAAGCCGAGCACATTGGTTGGTGCTCTATAAATCTGCCAACATCTACACTAAAAATCAAGGAAGCTCCCCAAGCTTCAAAGATTCCTGGAAACCAACATCAGCACCTCCATGGCCATAGAATTCGTCTCTACAGGACTGCTCCGAGGCGATTCTCGGAACAACATCAGGACATCCTTTCAGGACTGCCTGCTTTGGATCTCAATAGACGAAACTACCTACACAATTGGACGCTATTCTTGCCAACGCCATTTTGGTGGAGACACACAGTAGTGAATGCCAGTGACTCAACCTCATTAGCAGCATCTTTCTTCGCCTTTCTTGCCTGTGCTTGACAACATTTGATTTTACCAAACAATCTTAGTGATTTCAGTGATTCTATGGCAAACCAAATATATGTGAAGCCCAAGAATTGTCTGTAAAGGGGTTGAAATTACGAGTTTGAGCTGGTTCTTGACGTCAGATCGTCAGAGGACAGCGTAAACACCAACCATCAGCCACTTTTTTTAATCTTAGACTTGAACTTTGGAAACAACTACCTAATGAGACCTCCAAATGTTTTTGTCTTGAAGCCTCCAAGAGCAGGGGTAGTTCCCAATTTTGGTGCACAGTGAGTGCTCAATTTCACGGTTTCTTCAATCGTGCTCGCTTGATGACTAACCAGAACATATACTCAAGGATTGGCCATATGTGAACCACATTAAGCTTCAACAATTTCTCAAGTGATCTGGGATGAGGAAATGAGTACATTAAGGATCTCGTGAAGATTTTGAGGTCAATATGAGTGAGTGAGGGTCGTACCCTTGCAAAGTTGCACTCGAGTAAGGTGCGCGAGGACACCGTCACGCAAAGACCCTACGTACGAAGCAAGACCTCTTACTTATCGGAATCGGAACCCTTGGGAGTGTACTTTCGGCCTAAGACTTGAAGGCTGTTGCACAAAAGCAATCTTTCTTTGCTAAACCGTCGTTCGTCTGTCTGGAACTGGAGGAGGATGCTAAAATCGAGATTTCGGCCTTGAGAGAGGCTTGTCATATCGTCACAGATGTCTCATAGAGGTGTGACATCACGGAAAGGTGATTCTTGAGGATGTGTAGCGAACTACCAGGTCTAGGGAACAGTGAACAGCTGTGAACAGCTAGAGTGGATACACACACACACACACACACACACACACACACACACACACACACACACACAGACACACACACACACACACAGACACACACACACACAGACACACACACACACACAGACACACACACACACAGACACACACACACACACTCCATATCACCCATGTCTCGAGGAACAGGTAGAAGAAAAGTTAAATGGGCCAAATACAGTGGGCAGAGGAGATGATGATGATAGCTGATGGCCCAGTGAATCTGAGAAGTAGCCTCGGCAGCAGATCTTATCACCCGAATAATCCATATTTCCGACCATCCTCTAGATCCACCCCACGCCGCTTCATTGGGTCAAGTCGGGGCTTAACCATAGCTACTATAGTCTCCATGCCTTTCCCTATAAACCCCAATATCAGGTTTGAGGGGGGGGGGAAGAAGTGGAGGGACATCTCTGGAGAGCGGAAAAGTATTTCTTCTTGCTATAGACTTCTTCCGTAACCGCACTGACCGCTGTGAGCGTTGCAGCAGTGTCCTGGGTCAATTCAGTCCACAGAAAGACTTTATTCAGCACATTTACCGAAGCAGTCTATGGCAACGAGGAAGACTGTGCGATATCCCAAATTAATCGAGATCGCGATATTCGATACGATATATCGTACTTTTATTCCACCATTCCCACGTTTTTGTGTAGGTGCACCATGGCAATTTTCTGCCTCCAAGGATGTCCTGATGGGCACAACCACGTTGAACTGAACAACTACGCAACTGAACAGTCTTTCAGTGGCACAGAAGTGGCACTTGATGCTGAAATGGCCAAACCCATGGCCATCCCACGGCCCATGAGCCGACAAAAAGTATCATGCATGATACGGCGATATATTTTTGGGTATCGTGATATTCGATACTTTGCAACTTTCTTGATATTCGATATCGATACGATATATCGCACAGTCTTAACGACGAGTGCTATTTTTCTGGCCTCCAGTCTCAGTCATCACATTGTCATCACTGGTGGTCACTGCCAGTACTGAAATGGCAGCTGAATGCTTCATCTGGTTCATCAGTGTCCCAAGCTCCAGTTATTCTGGGCGTTCCTAACGCTAAAGAGGTCCTTGCCTGAGACCTTCGACGTTGGCCACTTCTGCTACGGGTCATTGAGAGTCTTGTTCCCTCTGATGACTCTGTTGATCTGGTCTGGAGCTGATGGTGGCGGCAGACACAGCTCCCCAGGCATCTCATCCACACAGAGTTGATGACAAATTTCTTCAGGGATATGGTTGAGGACTCCTAAACTTTTACTTTTACTTTCTTCTTGTGGAGGTTCTCCCTGGCATCCTTGAGATCATAGATATAAGATCTGGCAAACTTCTTTGCCTCGCAGACCTCAATTGGAATCGTGCCAACAATGATCAATGTATACAGACAGCAATGCTTATTTTGCTTCGATGTTTAAAGTGATCTGCTTGATTGAAAAATGCAAAATGCAAGCAAAGGTTCATTGAGAGCAAGTTTAAAGTTCTGAAAGTTGCATCCTCCAGAATTGTACTTGTGGTGGCAACTTACCAATGAAATGGCGTCCTCGATTCCCTTCCACATGCGGTACGCTCATTCCAATTTCATTCCACCTCCTTTCTAGAGGAACTTCGTCGAGTGAAGAGAATTCTCTTTGAAGAAGTCAGTGTAGAAAGAAGGAGAGGCCAACACAAAGATCAACTGCATTCCAGGTGAAAGGAGTCAGCAGTTACAACAGCAGTTTTCATCAGTTCTGGCAAAAAAACCAGATTTATAAGTTCTCCAAGAAATCATGATGTTCCTCCTTAACGGAATTGGCAATTCCCTCCCCAGGATGGATCCAGCAAATAGTGCATTTTCACACACCGCCCAACAAGTGTAAATGGTGGAAAAATCCTGTTTCCTCTGCCAAAATATCCCTGCCTACTTGGAAAAAATGCCATTTTTCCGCAAACAAATTATCACAATTTCTGCCTCAAACATTCCGAAATGCATCTCACGAATAGAAGGTCTGAAATGCTTACGCGGGAAGCTTCTCACGACCAATTACAAGCATCCTGATACAAGCACTTTCGCTAATAACGAGAGCTTCCCAGAGAAAGACGTTGAACTGAGGCTCAGGTCTGATTCATGTTATTGGCGGGAAAAAAAGAGGAAAGAAGGCAGTGGAGGCCCCCTGTATGTATGTACTGCACTGCACAAGTACGGACTGTGGACGAACGTGGTCTGTGTGCACAACTCAGTTGGACAAAGCGTCCCCCTTTCCACAATTGGTTGTACTGCACCAATTATCGGTGGTGGCAACGTGATTGGTTGCGCACATGCAGTCTGCAAGGGGGTTTCGGCTTTCACTCATAGCGGGAATAATAAATACGGCGCAGCTATTCAGACGGGATCTTATTCTCGTGCAACCTTGCTTTAAATGGTTGTGTCTCCACCGCTCCTCGATCATGTCTGACGGAGACGCTTTTCCCTACCTTTCTCTTTCCGCCCAAAAAATGGGGATCGCAGGGGAAGAGGGAAAAATGGGCACCTGCAGTGGCTTCTGACGGGCATGGGTCGGACTGCCCATTTGTAAATGATGACTCTTGAGGGGGGGGG
>JAAUXU010061830.1_pt1 | contig 83366 bp, 71 predicted proteins | sample 7278151 | NCBI WGS metagenome assembly JAAUXU01 (sample SAMN14350113, study PRJNA611818) | marine sediment metagenome | isolation source: surface marine sediment (1.8m) | place: French Polynesia: Moorea | collected 2018-08 | reverse complement strand
TTTTCACCTTGTTCGGGTGTTTCATCCAGCCCCTCCCAGATCCCCCCCCCCTTTTTTTTGAGAAGAGACCCCCCCCCCTCACGGACGTGTTAGTAAAACCACGCCAAACTTCTCGTTTCGGGTGGTTCATTCTTGTCAACTCGTCCTCCTCTTTTCTTCGCTCTAGTGATGGAATTGAACCAAGCTGGAAGCTCAAAGGTTCGAAGCCATTTTGGGCGAGCTTGATAAGCTCGGGGCTATCTCTACTTAGTTCTTTCTTTCTGACATAAGCTAGTGATTCCAGTAATCTCGTGCTGGAATCGGGAGGTTGGGTGCGCTACCACGAACGTCAGGTTCCGGAGGGGAGGAGTCCCCCTCCCAGTTTTTGGGGTCCAATAAAGAGGGGGGAGGAGAGGGCAGGAGCCACCCACAAAAATTTGGGCCAATTTTGCCCCAAAACCACCAAGAAAGGTGAAAAATTACGCTTTCTGGCATGGAGCCTTCTATAAACTCTGTCCATTTGGAGCGCTCCAATATCAAAATGCGCAGTCACAAAGTGAAACTTGTTTACTCAATCTTCTGTGTCAGTGAGTGATTTCACGTTAGAAGCAGCCAGTGTAACGTGCACGATCCATATTCCCTCGGGGAAATTATTTTCACCAAGGACTGTTTGCAGCCAACGCTTTTTTTCGGGGGGAACTTGGTACCGCACATATAACGTAATAATGCATATGCGTGCAGATACTTAGGTACGTTGGTCAATGTATGCTCTGGCAGTACATATGTGTATGAGTACGAGCAACTAATGTTGGTTCAAGTCGCCGCAGCGTTTTACTAACACGTACAGTTTTGTGTACCTGCCCTTAACTTAAGCTTCCGGCCTCACCTTTTCTGTTGTCATTGGAGCTCTTAGGACCGCGCAGGGGAGACTCTTCAGCATCCTCGGGAAGCAAGAACTTTCCATTCACCTGGGGCTGTGACAGTTGGTCGTTTTTTGAGAAGTCAGTGTTCTTCCACGATGAGTATTCCAATGCAGTCTTCTCCTTGTCCTCTTCCTCCGCGGACTGTTTGACGAAGCTTGAACAAACCTCTGGACTGAGGATGTAGGGCTCTGGAGAGGAGCAGGACGAGGGCGAGGGTGGAGCCACGCCGATCAACGATGATGTCAACTGATCGTGGACATCAGCACTCGAGGGAACCATAGGCCAGTTGTTGCTCTGGGGTTGCGAGGTCCAGCAGCCCTTGCCGAAGGAATTAGCTGAAACGACAGAGAATAAAAGCCGTTGATGGTTGACACAGTCTATCAAGCCAAAACGGTGGTGGACTTGCAAAAATGTAAGGTGCACCCCTCTGTTGCCTATAGATTTGAACCTCACTTACTAGATGGGTAAGTTGTGTAATCGAAGAAGGGTTGCTGATCGGTATGAGGAGGTGGCGTAAGAGGCCGATAGGCTTGGTGAAATGAGTAGCTGCTTGAGTATGAGAGGGCTGCCCCATCACTCCAAACATAGGGCCACTGATTGGTAGGATGCATTTATTTTGCCTTGCTTAATAGGGTGCAAAAAAAAGGGAAAAAAATCCTACGCTCAGACGAATATATCTGCGTCCGTGATCTCAGATCTCCGCCGATAGACTGACCGCTCAGTACCTGCGACAGGTGGAAAAGGGGTTGGATCTGCTGTGCCCTTTAAAAGGCGTCGCCATTTTCCACCACTGTACTTTGCCTATGTACACGACGTACTCGCGCGCCTCACAGCGGGAACAATTTTCCCCCGACCCCTCCGTGCCCCGGGAGAAGCGGTCCGTCGTGGTATGAGCTGGGTCATGCTCTTTACTCTGTAGCAGTAGTTGGATGAAGAAATCATTCGATCTCGCACGTATGAATCCCAACCCTCCTTCATTGCCATCTCCTATGCCGTAGCGTCTCATCTCCAGACTGCTCGAGCAATCTCAGTACTAGGATTCCCTTGAAGTGACTCTTAACAGCAGTTTCTACGTCTCATTCTCACCTCTGAGTTGCTTTATGAGTTCCTTCTGAAAAGATAAGTTTTGCTCCACGCCCTTCACGCAATCATCTGGTGGACGTTGGCCTCCGTCTTCACTCTTCTTGACCACACTCACGGTCAAGCAGTCTGGTGTTAGTGGTGGCTCAACAACCTCCTCTTCCTCGGACTCTTGACGGAGGAGCGTCTTCACTTTCCGTGGCTTGCTCTTCTTCCTCCTCCGCTCTCTTGGCTTCGCCGCCGTCGTCACTGCCGTGATGGTCACCTCTGGCATGTTCAGCTTTAAGAGGAGTCCTGTCTCCTTCTCCATCATCTACTTCTACAGTTAAGGGCGAGGAACACTGCAACATTAAAGAGAAGGAATGCATTGGTCGTCTAAATCTTACTTCCACTGGGCTTGTTCACATTATAAGCCTGTGGCGCCCACTGCCCAACATTTTCAAGTATACCTCATTTGGCGAACAGGCACCAGCAACAATAATGGTATGATATCATCAGTTACCCTGAAGGTTTGAACAATTTTGCAAAATTTGTGGGTGAGCTGACATCTTATGAACACCTAGTCAAAAATGTATTTATTGGACGACCATGACCCAAGAAGGAAATTTTGATCCTGTACAAAGAAGTAGAACTTAGATACGGGGGAGAAGTTTCACTAGAAATGATTGGGTCCACCACGATGTTGAAAAACCTCAAGTATTCCCTCTGGCATGAAGTCAATCAGTCTCTGTGGGGGAGAGTTTGGCACGACCCTCTAGCTGTCTACGATTGTTGCCTCTAGTGCAGTTGGACCATAAAGTGGTCTCCCATCTTCATTCATATTATGCACAAGCCAACTTCTGGGGTTCTCCATAGGATTGAGATCCAGGCTTCGGGCTGGCCAGTGCAGAACATCTACATTATAGTCTTGGAGACACTGCTGCATGGTTCTGGCACAATGAATCTTGCTGAAAAATCCACTGATCACCATGGAGTCATTGTCGTTCCTTCTCCAAAGAAGCATCTTCTGAAAATCAGTGACTTTGATTTTTGAGCTGATTAACTTATTTTGCTATTTCTTGAAATGCACACTCGCTGAAGATTTCTTCTGGCACCTCGTGATCATACCAGTAATGCTGACCACCATCCGCTCTATCACAGGTATGACAAAATAATAAGTTTTGATTTTTTTCTCATCAAAGATAAACACTTGTGACCACTTCTTGGATTGCCCCATGTCATCGCTGTGTAAGCAAAAGCAAGATGTCCTGAGATGATCTGCAAAGGCCGGGGTGACATTGGCACTTTCTCCAAACAACATTTCTCATCTTTAGGTACCTCCTGGCAGTAATCTTGAGTGCACCAGTGCCAGTATCTTACACACGGACAGACCACTGGTTTGATGAATGGTTTGATTTATGGCATCTCAGCTCAGCTTCTTTGGCTGACCAGTGGATTTTTTGTGCTTTAAGCATCAGGGTTCTTTGAGTAGGAGGCAATGACAGGGTGAGAATGTTTCCATTCACATGCAATTCCGTGATAAGAGCTGCCCTGTCTTGACAATTCAATGATACGCCCACACTCAAAGCTGGTCACTGGCTTCTCCTTTGCCTCGGCAAGCTGAATTGAGCCGAGCCAGCTCGAGCCAAGCCAAGTGGATGAGGTCGAACCGAGCCGAGCCAAGCTGAGTCAAACAACTTGAGACAATTTCAGTTGACCCAAGCTCAACAGGGACAGCAGAAAAGTGTTTAAATAACTAACACTAACATAACATCATGGTTCAAACATTTAAGTGAGCGGATAAAACTAGATTTGCCAAGATTTAGGTGCGCCTGGAAAGTAGCAGCTCTTCAAAACTGTTCAAACTGGTTGGCAAACAATGATGGTATCCTCCTATAATTGCTGTTACTGGGCCATGGTAAGATCTACATGGTATGAAAAAAAAGCATTGCACTAGTACTATATACGTATCTGATGACGTGAAAAAGAATTAGACATTCACTGTGCACTCGTCTACCTACGTTGACGATGGTGCCTACTTAAATGCCTCGAACCAACTAGAAATATTATAACTCTAGTATGTTCTCATGTTACTCCGCGCAAATTGTACACGTATCATTTCTGTTCCTTTGCCCATTTCATCTCGTACTCGAAATATGTCTTTCCTGGCTGGTGACGTGAGATAAGGGAGCCTTTGCACGCATGATCAGGCGGGGGATTCTTATCTCTCGTTTAGTCACTTTCTCACTTGAAAAATCCCCCACTCTCATTCCTACTCTGGTTCACGTATGGTGCAGTGGAGAAGCAGCCAATACTCAGCACGTTTTCAATCTAGTGCATGCGTTTAAAGACATTTCTTGCTTTTCCCGATGTAGTGGGACTCGACTCCTTGAAAGAAGCGCATATGACTAGTGAAAAGTACGCCCGATAATGCCACTTTGGGAGGGCGACAAAGCCAATGTCCCATTCAGTTTCTTGTGTTTTGTTGTAGGAGTTGACACTGGCGAAGCCCCTGAAGGTCTCATCTGACTGGCTCCTCTCAGATGCTCTCTGGTGCGCGAGCAAGGAGGGCTCGTGAGCCAGTTTGCTCTGCTTGTCCGGCCTCCACACGTAGATGGCTTTGCTGCTCACAATTGTTTGCCTCCCTCACAACGCCCAATTAGGAATGCCATCGCCGTCTGCACGCAGACTTTTCTCCGTCAACCAATACGACCAGCGATGGCACGCGACTCAACTCACCAATGACTTTATTTCTTGATAGGTCCCAGAAGCGCGAGGCAGATCCAATCAGCGCAGAAAGGCACAAACACAGTTTGTCGACGTCTCTTTTGCTCTCCTATCGACGCGATATCCAGACGTGATAATCGGGATCCTCACCTTGAATATTAAACATTACTGTTGTAGGCCCACATACTGTATAATGGAGGGAGTGGGGTTAAAAGAGCCAAGAATCAGAACAACTTTAGGAATACCTACTTCTGCTTGTCCTTAATTGTATGTATAAAGAAGTCCAGGAGACGGGCCGGGAATATAGAATTGGGTTACCACGATGGCTATCACTGTTGGACTGAGTTCGTACAAGTAGTTAGGTTCACGTACTTTGCTCACACAGTCCAAGGCTCGATGATCGTCACAGTAATATGTGAACTCCTCCTCTACGGCGGAGGTATCGGTTTCCACGAGATAAGCCACGGCGATAGCGGCGACGAAACTGATCTCTGCCGCGATAAGGAGAGAAAAAACAGAGAATAGCCGCGCTTGGGGGTCAGATATGTGCTCCACATGTACAAGTACATAGTCTAGTGCTGTAAACTGACTTGCTACATAGATGCGTATACTGCAAACAGGGAGGAGATATGCGAGTACGATAAGCCCTACGCTGCTGCAATCCGCGGTTAGATTGCGACAAAGATGATGAGATGATTTGTAGTCGAGGCCTAGCAGAACGGAGTAATAGGCCGACACCTAATTCTAACAGATATTTTGCACAGTCTGAGCAACAGCATTGCTGTCGCCAGAGTGAAATATCGCGATCGGACACGATCACCTCCAAGGGTCCGCTGCTCAGTGGTCTTGCCATGGTCCTCATGATTCCATTAGATATGCGTCGAGCGAGTCCAAAAAAGTCCCTTGGGATGGCTATAAGAACTGGAGGGCGTATAAGTGATAGCTGATAAGTGATAAGTATGTCAGTACATGAGGTACATACGGTACTGCATTTGCGTACGTGTGTAGAACAGTTGACTCTGTTTGCAGTCACATCGGCTATAGTAGAAGTCAAAATGCGCCTAAAGTCATCACACATGGTGTCCCCAAATGGGCACTGCATACCAATTGCTACTTCCTATAGGTACGAGTCATCGGATTCCAGTTAACAGAATCTGGCCAACTAAGTTATTCACTAGCATTTTAAGCAATATAAGCAAAGTTCTATCAGGCAAAAATTTCCTACTGCCAAACCACTCACTCCTCAGAAGGCATTTTGGCAACCTCTATCACAGCCAGCACACAACGGATTTAAAAATAGTCCGGTTAGAGTCATCAGAGGGTGGCGATCAGAAGTGATGACTTCAAGTGGAATCCCCTGTTCGTCCACTCCGTCTATAGGGGGCAGCAGTGTCTAGGGTGACCAGATCAGGGAGGAGGACAAGACGTATCTGAGATTCGCTCGCCCTCTGTTGAGGGAAACTGACAGCTGTGAGTTTTGGCCAAGGATGGACTGAGCAGCTAAGTCAAGGCTTGTAAAGTTCTTATTTGAAGTCTATGGTTTTGTACGTATCTCCTCAGCACCTAATCGTCATAAAATTGAAGGTGAGAAGACAGACAACAAGAGAATAACGTATAGTTTTGTATTGGTGAAATGGTGAGTAGATACTTTAAATAAAAATATCACGAAACCTCGACTTAGTTACAGAACCCGTACCTCGGGACACCTATTTCAGCAGTTCACGGTTTAAGCTTAGTGTGTCCGTGTACAAGTGAAAAATGTACACTAGAAGCAGAAATATTGTACTCGAATTTTTTAACTGATCTCACTCAGTTCATACGTTACGACAAGCTCAGCAACAGAATCACAGTTAGAAACAGCGTCAGAAATATTGACGAGGTTGCGTCGCCAGCTCCATTGGACTCCTGCACACAGATCTCAAATCTCTGATAATCAAGCTCCGACATGGCGCAGTAGTGATACCGTCGACACACGTTATCGCAGTTCTCCTCGGTAGCGGCCTCGAAACTTACGGTGTTAATAAAATAGTAATCTTCGAATACTGTCTGATCTGTTTTCACTGCCTCCAAAAGGTTAGCGATATCAGACGTCGTGGGGGGTCCCGGGAGTCCGAAATGCTCCACAAATGAGTACTCGAGTTGCCAGTCAGCCTCACCATCTTCCTGACCGTTGGCGGCGGGAAGATTGAGCCAGAACTGAAGGTAGTCCAAGATCTGGGATAAGAGAAGAATAACTTGCTGCACTAAGGACAGCATGCACAATATCGAGGATGGCTCCTACCACAGTATACGAACCTGCCCTGTTGTCACGTTATATTTGTACAGTCTGAAGCCTGGATTATTGGCACCAGTCTCTGGAGCAAGTGTGGATCTCCAAGGAGTTATTCCGGGGACTAAAAATGCAAACGTGGTAGACACACCAGTTAAGGTGTCCCTGTACAGCTTCCAGCTGTCCGTGTGATGGTGGCCAAAAAGCTGGCCGGCGAAAACGTCGCTGTGGCCGTTGATCAGCTCTATGAACCTGGAGTTAAATTCGTCGGTGAACCAGGGGAAGCCACTCTGAGACTCCTCCACGTAATATTGGTAGAAGCGTTCGAACTTCCCAGGAGGAACGTGGGCAAAGAGGAGCACCTTCAAATGAAGCAATGGCAACAACTATCATGCAAACAATCCTGCATGTGTACGGAGGGCGTCGTACTTTTTCTTCCCTATCTTCTGCCTCAGTGAGCGTAGCTTCCAGCCATTCAAAGTGAGAGCAGGGATCCTCCAAGTCGTAGGCCTCGGCGTTGCTTTTGTAGAAGAGGTTGGTATTTAGACCAATCAGTCGAAACGGTCTTGAGGCAGTCGGAGGCACTTGGTAAAATCCACCTGCGATGTTTGATACATGTAACATTTCGTTGACATCCGTACAAAGGTCGGATCATCTTACATGTCTCTCCATATTCGGGCGGCACCCAATCCTCCCAAATCCTGGCTGTCTCCCTGTAAATCTGTGCATCGGGGTCTGTAGGAAATTGATTTTTAGGGTGGTGATCGTGGTTTCCAAGTACTGGAAAGACATCGATTCCCATGAGGTCCAATTTGGAGCTGATGGCTTCAATGGTTGACACCACGGCGAAGTCGTCAATGTACGCGTCCTCGGCATGTGACGTGTCGTCACTGGAACGAAAGAGGCACAACTTTCTTCAACCTGAACGTCTGCTGGGGGTGGAATGTATGTTCTAGTGTGAGTCCCGAATAAATGTGGCATGTATAAGGTCTGTCGGTACGTAAAGGTCGGTTGAGGTCACGGTACGTTTGCATACGTGTAGACTAATTCAGTCCATGACTGCTGGTCGTTTCTTACTCACCCCGTCCAGATAAGAAATTCGATGCTCCCGTCTTCCACGGTGTATTCGCTCATGAAGTTGATTGCCGACTCGATCAACTGCATGGGCGCGTCACACTGGTAGTCGCCGTATGGTCCCTTCTCCTCATTCTGGTCACTCCAGCAGAAGTCGTAGTTATACTCACCGAGGAAGTACTCGCGGGACCCCTTAGAACTTCTTGCCTCAGACGAGGACGAGTAGTTGGTGTCCAAGTGAAAGTCGGATACGTGCCAGAAGTAAGCTGATGGAAGAGAGGGTGCGGTCGCGTGGTATAGGTGAACCTCAGCAGGCATGCCAAAGTCAGAGGTATCATGGGTTGGGATGCCGTCCCAGCGTTTATACTTATTGGAGCGTGTCACCAGCGCACTGAGACCACTGCATTTCCTGTTTGCTTACGTACGCTGTACTTTTGTCCAGTTCAAAAACTCCACAGAAGTTGTTTTTGCTCCTGCATGGTAATTTGGGACTATCTGCTGTGATGAAATGGGATTGGTTTGGTTCTTTTCATCAGCAAAAACGTTTCTCATAAGATTTAAAGTGGGTCGATGGTTGATGTCCGACTCTTTGTTATCCTGAACTCACCCACTTGGCCAGCAACGTCGTTTGTGGCGGCGACAAGAAGAACAGGTAGGATCCGCCACATATTTTTGGTCACCTCGTTTCTTGATACAGTTTTGCGACTCAAAGTTGCTTGCGTTACTGATCTCCTTATCTTGACCGTTTTCTTGAAATTGTATGTTCTGCCTGTACGTACGTCCCACATTCAAAGGGACTGAGGTGACATGTGCGTCCATGTCCACCTCCCTGCTATCCTCTGCACATTAATAGCACTTCCAGCACTCGAGTGTAATTAGACATATTTTGCCACCAGCTGAAGAAAGTGTAAAAAGCGTAGTTTTTGTAGCATGGACAGATTTTATTTGGCGTGTACCATAAGAGCGCATGACGGCCAAAAGCCTGTACAGTACTAAATACATATGAAAAACAATCATTGCTCCTCTTTATGAGGGTTAGGACAACACATTCGAGATAGAGATAGATAGAGAGAGAAACAGCAACGGGATTTTCTCTCCCTGCACACTGAAGGTGCCATCTTCTGTCGTCAATGATTTTTCCATATTTTCTTTTCTCTCTCATCTTCTCTTCTTCAGCCGGACTAGTCTATTCGAAGACTGGGACCTCATTCTCAGCAGAATTTATTTGGGCAAAGAATCCCATAATATAGTATAGTGGGATCGACCTAGAGAAACATATTGCACATGTAATAAGATGTAATGCCTTGACATAGAGGCACATTCAATACCTAACTACTCTACCATTTACACAGACATGCACAGTCTGCACATTCAAGCAGAAATGGCTTCTTCATTTACATAGGTACAGTAGATGGTTGCAGCAGGACTAACTCACGTGCCACAATAATACTAGTACGTACAAAGAGAACGTAGTTGTAACTGTAATTGCACTGTACAGCTGTAGTACAGATGTCAGTACTGGTACGGGCAGAAATGTAAACAACCAAATTGTGTTCTTTTAGCAGCAGAGTACATAGTAGTAAAATGTATCACATTGATCAATGAGCACGGGCGTCAAGACAGCTTTGTCTGTCTCAGTCCTTGCTGCTCTTGATATAGCAATAGTTGAGTAATGATCGTCATAGCACACGCGTAACTAAACACACACAGTTATGGTACTACGTACGATGCGTAGCAAAATATCTCTAATACGTGGTTAAAGGGATACGTAGTGCGATGAAGAATGGGGTGGGTTCAGGTGGGTACCTTGTGTACCACAGCGCTTTTGTTTGTTTGTTTGTTTGTGTGGGTGTGTGGGGGTATGTGTATGTGTGTGTGTGTGTGTGTGCGAGAAGGTTCTTATGACATTTCACAGTGGAGAAAGTATACTGTAATGTACAGTAAGTATTGAAGCGGTCTAACACATAGGGGTGGGGGATTCCTCGTTCTTCTCTCTCTTATTGGTATCACTATAAGTAATGTTTGAAATTGAAGAGAGTTGCAGGCAGATCCAATAGTTGAAGGCATCGTTGTAGTAGGACGGTCAGATTTTTCTAGGCAGGATGTGAGACAAATCTTGCTTCATGCTGATTCTGATTCAGCCCGAGTCTTGTCAGCCTCCGCAGACCCCGAGGTGTCCATGGGAGCTGGAGACGACTCCGATTTGCTGCTGCTTCTTTCGTCCTCTTTGTCTTCGCTGTTGGACTCTTCCTTGTTTTCTCCTGCAATGAGCAAGAAAAGAAGTACGTAAATGGCAACGCACTGATGATCCACGACGAAACGCCAGGAGAGATCGTTCATCCACTTACCGCCAAACTGCGCCTGGTACTCTGACGTCTCCATCTTCAGTATATAGGGCACGACGGAGTCAATCTGGACGTTACCGATGAGCCCGGCGAAGAAGAGCTCCTCGAGGACGTCTGGCTGGAGGGACCTGAGCGGGGCCAGGCGAAGCAGGAGGTTAGAGAACCTGCTCTCGGCATCGGCCACTTGCACGCCGGACCTGGAGCAGCAGTACTCGCGCAGCTCGATGACCGCCTTGTTCTTTAGTTTGTCGATTTGCTTAGGACATGAGATGCCCAGCTGGTCTGCAAGTTAGGTACAGAAATTGTCATAATCCAGTCTTTACGTAAGACATCATTTTGACGACGAATGAATATATTAGTGCTTCACGCCGCGGAAGCTAAAACTATACGTATGCTGTGCACATAGCCAAGAGTTGACTGAGAGCCAGATGGGCTCTCACTGCATAGGCACAAGTGTCTGCCGTTGGTATTTTCTAACGAACTAAAGACATTGGACCTGCTGTAAGTAATTGGCACGTTGTCCATGAGTATTGCATACGTGTACTACTTATGTGTATGATTAGGAAGGTAAATCTCCTGCATGTCAGAGGAGAAATCTGCAGAAGAATGTACCTAAGTACGAGGTGGCAGATGGTTAATACGTTTTTGCTTACTAATGTGACTTGCAATACAGGAGCATTCTCATTGAACCTCAAGGATCCTCACCTGTACCAAAGAGTCCGATGGCCTTGAGATAGGCGAACTCCTGGTCGTCAATGTTCATTCTGGCCATGGCCTTGACATACTCCTGTACTTTGCAGATGGTCGTCGTCACCTGTCTCACCCTTTGGGCAGTCAACTTCTCTTGGGCCACAGAGTTTTGTAAGTGGACCACGATCGCCGAGAGGATGCTCTGCAAGTTCATGGCGCTGGCGCACTGCGCCATTCCCAGGACGAACAGGTCGGACCATGCGTTGCGTACCAGGCCAACTTGCGTCTCGTAGCTAAAAGTGAAGTAGGAATAAAAGTTGTGTAACTGGGCACGATTATAGCATGGACCGGCTGTGATTACTCATAAAGGAGTTGCAAAGCTGTGTCTCTATTTCGCTTTTTTTTTGTTCAATCATGAGTGTCACTATCTGCATCTGTTCCTCCCGTTGTTGCATGGTTCGAAATGCATCGCTAATGCACATTCTGATGGATACACACAGACCTACAGTTACAAGAGCGTTTGAAAGACGTCTCGCCTCCACTCTACGACAAGCGCTCTTACTGTGTTTGAACAGGAACCCAAGCATCATTGAACTTTTTGTCAACTTTCAAGAGCGCACAAGTCAGGACCTGCCCACTCCTGGTGATTCCAAGCTCAAGTCCAGCCAAGTTTAGCACCAAATCTTTGACTTTTGGTTTGGCTCAACCGTCAAGCCAAGTCCTTCTCCTGAACTTGGCATTTTTGGTCAAGTTCAGCACTAGAAGCCCCATCTCAGTCGTTTCAAGCTAAGCCAATACTATTCCAAGGTAGTGATGGATCCAAGCTTAAGGAAGCTCGAGCTTTTTCCGATCCTTGACCTTGGGCTTCGTGAAGTCAGAGGCAAAGCTCGACGTGACTTGACTTCAGAGGATGCTGCAGTATCTAAGTCTCTAATTTAGAGAACTGCAAGGTTCCTCATGAGAACTGGCAACTTCGGAAATGTAGCGTGCTATCAAGCCAAATCTGGCTTTTCTCGATGCCAAAGCTTGACTTGGCTTAATCAGCCATTGTTATTGCAACCAATTGTTGCTGTTGTAAATGTCAGTAGTTGAAGCCCAGCTCTTGAAATGTCCAAAACGTTTAGGTTAAGGTTGGCTTGAATTGGCTTATGCTGGCTGTAATTTTCAGGCTTCACACCCATCACAGTACGGCCCACCCACCAACGTGACAACTTCGTCGTGCATATGAATGATGTGACCTCCTCCCTCCTCCCGTATACTTTATAAGCGTCATGTTAGAGTGTGCGAATAAATAAACTATCATTGAGTTGCTCTAACTTGCCTAAGTTCATGCATAACTTAGTCACTATAGCTTTTACGTTGCAAATAGACTATTTACCTTAGCATTGAGAATGCTGGTATAGACCGGACCCAATGAATGGAAAGGAACAACAGTCGTGAGGCGGTCTCACAGATAAAGTGTACGTTCAGATATGCCGGCATGGGGGACGGCGTCGCCAACTGGAACCTTGTGAGCCCTCTGTCAATCAGCCTGCCCTCCACCTCGAAGGTCTCCTCCTCGTGCTCGGCGGACCCGTCAGCATCGCCTCCTTCGCTCACGGTCCTGGCCACGGTGTCCATCGCTCTCGAGATAAGAGACTTCTCGCGCGCGGCCAACACAGCGGCTGACGAGTCAGGACCACCGCTGCCGCTGAGGATATCGCCGTTTAAGCTGGCCGAACCGTTCTCCGTGCTGTGATGGCTGTCGACGTCCACGTCCTTGCTTTCGCTGCTGCTGTTGTGTTGGCGACGGTGGTTGGTAGAGGCGACGCTCGAGGAGGCCAACAGCGTCTCTGCAATATGCATGTATGCGGTATACTGGTATGGTCCATACAGTTCCTCCTGCCTCGTATTATTATTGGACGTGACAAAGACGATCTCTCCCATGTTTTCATCGTACTGTCTGCCTTTCCAATATTTGGTTTCTGCTCCATCCCATTCATCATATAACGAAATGCTATAAGTATTCATAATTATACTATATGTGCACCTTGAACATAAAAATCACCGCGAGTAAGTGCGCACGCCCGCTTTTCACGACCAAACCATCATCCCTACACCCTCGTACGCACCTACGGACAAAAGTCATCACGCCCAGCGAATTTTAATTTCGCCCAAGTTTGTGCATGCATCAGAGGTACATTGCTATTGAAATTAAGTGTGAAAGTAAGCCTGTATTCATATACCCAACGTGTCGTCCACATGAGAGGGCAGAAAAATGCCACCGCTTTTCACAAGCGCTCAAAGCAAAAATCAAGAGATCAAAAGAGAGCAGACCCGAGTGACAATTCTTGCCATTTTGCTTGGAAAACTTGCAAAAAACCAGTCAATTCTTACATATATGTAAGCTTGTGCTGTCGCACAAGTCAGTCAGTCCCACCAGCAGCAGATCAGCCGTCGAAGCGTCCTTGCTTCTTTCATCCGCATGCTTGACTACAGGGATGGGATGTGACCACTTGACCCCCTGATTGAAGTGCAGTTATGTGTCCGAAGTTTTAAGACCCGATTTTTTTGCCCTCTATCATCTGCATGCAGGCCCCGGCTTTCACACTCAGTTTCAATTTGCAATGTGCCTTTAGCTCTGCCAGTTCACGCTTACAAAAGTGCAAAACTACGTAGTAGGGGGATGATGACTCTTTTGTGCCTGACTGCAAGTTCAGTCAGAGCGTCACTTGGGAATGGTTGAGGCACCATAGATTATGGGTCGGGGATGCTCAAAAAATGGGTGCCACCACCCTTCTGGTACGAAAATAAGTCTCTGAGGGGCACAGTTTTGGTATGTTTGATGCTGCGTGAGTAATTATAGGATCATTTTAGTGCCACCAGCCCTTTCATCCCAGTGAAAGTCTGTGGTAGTCATTAATAATGCACCTTTGACTTTTAGGCAAGTAATTGCTGTAATATTACCTCATCTTATCACGAACATAGTTTCATTTAAGGCAAACGGCAACGCCGTTTACTTATGGTCAGTTATAAAATGAATATTTAACTTGCATAATGAGCAAGTGTGTCTCGTCATGTCCTCACCTGGAGCAATGGGAGTTCTGGGAAGCATGGTGGGAGAGTCGTACATGTTGTAGATGCTGATGGCCGAAGACGAGTTTTCGCTGTGCTGTTGTTGCTCTCTCGACGAGCCATTGGTGGTGGCTGTGGCGGCCGCCGCCGCGGCGGCTGCCGCCGCTGCCGCTGCCGTCGGCCTCCGCTCCGACTGGACGGCTGCAACGCGGGGGGCTAAATATGATTCATAAGTCTGTGTCTAGTGACGTGATGCCTTGCTTTAGCAGGCCATGTTTTGATCTCTATCGGTCAGTTCAGTTAAAAGCCATCTCGCATTTAGAATGGGGCGGGATATTACCCATAATGAATGAGGGATGCGCCGTCACCGCCTTCATGCCACCGCCCACCAGAGCCTCAAACTGCTCTCTCCCTCCATTCAAGGGTTAAGAAAGATTAGCAGCGCTCTCATTTTACGGATACATAATGCATGATCCCCTTAAGAAATTAATTTTCGCATCATCTTGCACGGTTAAACGGGATGAGATTTTTCCGCACATTCGTTGCGGGGTGTGTGTGGTATTAGTTATTGTTGTCCGGAGAATAGACAGGCGAGTACGCAAAGCCTTTGTCGTTCTCATCCCCGTCTTCTCATCCCCGTCCCCTCCCCCCGGTTCTGTCCGGCCACATTACGGTTTTCAGGGCATAAAAAGGGAGAGAAAAAGCACTTTCTTGGTCGTTTTCTCCTGACTTCGTCGTCATTGTTGGGTCGCCCGGTTTTTAACTGAACTATCAAAACATGACCTGGGGGTTAGTAGGGAAATAAAGATAGGAGCGGGAAGTCGAGAGGATGAGGAGAGGAGTGACCCGTAACAGGAGACCACCTGGTCTGTCGCTGGCATGTGTTTTTTTGGGGGGGGGATGAACAAACCAAACTGTTGGGGCTCTTTTTGGGCAGTAGTGGATGGTTTTGGCCTCTTGACAAATGTTATGATGTTAATTATGGGTCGTAAAGCTTGAACGTATTATGTGAGGCGTTGCTGGGCGGACACAGAAAAGATGGAGACGAGAGAAAATGCGTACAGTAGTGAGCCTTCTCGAGAAGATGATTACTCAAAGAGGAAAAGAAAGGGTTGATGACGGGCGTGGCGATTACAAGTCTTGTTAAAGTCGCGTTTGCACGAGGAAAAAAAAACAAACCGTGCATCTTCCCGCTGTTGTCAGAGTAATTTGTACACAGTTCTCTCTCTCTCTTTCTCTGTATGTGCTGTACACATGTCTCTATCTAAGTTGTGTTAAGGCCTTGACTTGTTACCCGCCAAAAGTTTGCTCGGGTAAATTGTCCCTCAGCTCCAAAGTCTTTATCTCTTGCTCTTACTGTACTCGTTCTCTTAAAATGGCAAAACGACTTGCCCACGTGGCATCAGGCAAGAATCACTGAAAGCTTTGAAGAAGAAAGCAACAGCTCAAGTGGTGGTCTTCAAGGGAGGGGAAGGCTTGGAGCTCGGATGAGGGTTTGAAGAATTATGGTGATTAGTCGGGTAATCATACATTAAGGCTAAGCACACTTACAATCACTGCGCATTCCCATGGCCAGGCACTTCTGCAGTCTGCAGTACTGACATCTGTTTCGGTGGTGCTTGGTGACCTCGCAGTCGCGGTTGCCCCTGCACTGGTAGCCCAGCTGCTTGCGGATCGACCTCTTGAAGAAGCCCTTGCAGCCCTCGCAGCTGATGGCGCCGTAGTGCCGACCTGAATTCGAGAGATCGATAGTGACACATCGTGATACTATTTCTCTTGCTTTGTCAGGAGCGATCATTTCTGAAATTGACCCAAGCCGTGGAGATTTTTCTCCTGCTGCCTTGATTGCCCTCTATGATATTGCGCGCTCACGATCACGTCCGTACAGAGCAATCAGGGTTAGGGTTTTTGACGCTCAATCACGAATCAGCAGAGCTCAAAGCAATAATCGCTTAATCGTTAATGATCCGGTTAGAAGTTGACCTTTCTCGAAGCGACTCCGACCATTTTGGCTGCACAGTTAATGCCTCCAAAACCGTAGTCAAGTTACGGATCTTGCAACAAAGTCTGTGCGGATAGACCTTCCAGCTGTAGTCCATGGACAACCCTCCCTCCCTCCCTCCCTCCCTCCATCCATCCATCCATCCATCTATCCATCTATCCATCCAGCCACTACTTTCCAGAAGTATTTACCAGGAGGCACGTACTTGGTCGTAAGGGCATTTGCGCCCTCTTCTCCGTTTAAGTTATCTCACGAACTCGGCCACTTTTGGGTCAAATGGCAAAGTTATTATGCGATCACGGAGGCCAAATGGAGGGCGTGGGTCGCATCTGCTGCTGGGGCCGCCGGGGCTGCAGCTAGTGCCGCTGCTGCTGCCCTAAAAGTTGCCCTCCTTCAAATGAGGCATGCACATACGACGTACGTACATAGCGGTAGCAGTAAGAGAGAAAAAGAGAACAAAGCCTTCTTTCCTGCCACGTATCTGTACGTATAAGAGCGTAATTGAAAATGCAGGCCATCGCTACCTCCGCACTCCTCCCTCCCGGACTCCCCTCTCAGCAGCTCCGGTCTGCCTGCCCAAATCTTGAAGTCCATTTGTCAAAATATTCACATGTTGCTGGAAGAGGGCGAGCAAGGGCGAGGGGGAGGGCGAGGGGGAGGGCGAGGGGGAGGGCGACGGCCAGGCCGACGGCCAGGGCGAGGGCAGGAGGGTGGCTGCTTTACACACGCGCACTACGTAAGGCCCTTCTTGTGCGCTCTTTCTTGCTCTGGTGAAAAAGGAGAGTGCAGTGAATTTTTTCCTCGGCTATACATGTTAATTGACCGGAAAATTGCCTCCTCCATGCTGATGTGAGACAGGAAAAGGCCATCTGGAGTTGAACGCGCATGCGCAACAGTACTTAGGCAGGGGGAAATTACGCAGCCGAAGAAGAAGGGAAGGAAGGATCCCTCGTTGGGGGATTTTCTCTTCCTGTGGCAGCTTTTTCCGGTCATAGTTTTCTCTTCCCCTTGGCTCTCCCTCAATTAATTCCCTAATTGACTCTGGAGTGAATGGCTTTGCAAGAATTGGTCCGCCATGCAAGACTCCAAGGGGGCAACGGGAGGGAGAGGAGGGGGTTACAGACAGGTGATGGTGGTGGTGGGAGGATGAGAAGGAGCTCGAGTCAGCTACCAGAACTGATGACGGTCTTGTGCTCCTCGACCGTGAAGACGGACGAGCAGAAGCAACAACTTCTCTCCTGAGGCAAGCATTATTGCTGTCGCTGGCTGCTGTTGCCCCTGTTCCGGTCGGACGCAGGAAGCGAGCCGATGATGATGATGATGATGACGACGACGACGACGACGACGACGGCCGGCACGCACAGCGGTAACTGCGGTTTTTAACCCCCCCTTCCTTCCCTCCCGCCCTCCCTCCGCCAGAAGAAGCACAATTTATTAGCGTTTTACTCACCCGACGCCCTGTCGCCGCAGACCACGCAGATCTCAACGCCGAAGTTGGTGCTAGACCCGCTGCCGCTGCTGCTCGCTGCAGCCGCTCTCTGAGCAAAATTTGGAGGAGAGCGACCTCCTCCGGAGCCGCCGGGGCCCGGAGAAGAAGCCGCCACGGCAGCGATGGACGCGGTCACGCTGCTGGTGTCAGCCGAAGTCATTGTGACGGTGGACGACGAAGAGAAGTCTGTGGGGGATGACGGATTGGAAGAGGAGGATGCGAGGTTCAGTGCGCCGTTGGAATCAATCTTAATGGGGGAGTCCTGCTTTCTCGGCGGAGACAACTTGTTGTTATTGCTCTTCGGACCGTTCTTGGCGAAGGATGGAGTAATGGAGACAATGGGAGCGGGAGGAGGAGGGAGAGAAGATGACGACGACGTCGCCTTACTGCTGAGTAGCGCCTCAGCTACTTTGGAGTCTTGCAACACCCTCAGCTTGTTCTGCCACTCGCGTGCATAGCTGGAATTAATGAAAGAAAGAAAACATGTTAGTTTGCTTGGAATTGATATCTTCGCTCCAGTAGCAATGGTTAGCGATCACTTTTGCATACACTTCTCTGTACACGTACAATATGTGTCAATGTATAAGTATCAGCGAGGAATGATTGATCTGCACAAAGTGAACCAGCTAAAATTGGTTCGGCTGAAGATGTATATAACGCAGGCCAAGTGGGGGCACGAATCGAACCTTGCACTGCTTGCATTGGAGCACTTTTGAATATCCGAGCAGTAAGGTCAACCAGCGGTAGATATTTGCAAAAAAAACCACCTCGCCATTTGTCAGCAAACGAATACGTATGAATTACACGGCATATCACAGACCAGATACTTGATAGGCAAGAGATCTTGACAGTAATTATGTACATAAGTTATGTACACCACATGCGCACTATGACGTATTACTCTATGACCATAGCATATGAATAATTAATATAACACAGAAGAAACAAAGCAGGAAGCGGCACACTCGCAGTACGGACAAATAATCTACAGTGACGCAGACTCAATCACCGGACTGTTAATTCCGCACTCTGCATTGGCTGTCCCAACAGCTTTTATACCTTAGTGCGCTGTTGCCGTACAGGAACGGCGCGGCGGCTGCCGCATTGGCCGCCAAGTACGCAGCTGGGTTGAGCATGAGTCCTCTGGGTGGTGGCAGCAAGAAATGTGCCGCAGCCGCTGCAGCTGACGGCGGCGGTGGCGCCGGACCTGACGGCGGCGGGGTTGACGACGAAGAGCCACCGGACACTGTCACCGAAGTGCTATCGGCTAGCATGTCGCCTAAGTGAAGAAGCAGGCTACAACTCAACAAAAGATGCTTCGCCTGTCTCGAAAGCTTGCTGGTAAGTGATTTCTTTTAAAGAAAAAAAAAAGCACACACACACACACGCGCGCGCGCGCCGAAGCACTTAAGACTCAAATCATTATATTGTACTAACTTGATCCAAGCAACGCCGAAGGGGGTAGATAGACGCTTTGTGTCACAGACATGTCTGGATAACAGTCTCTCTCTCCGTTTGTAAGATATTAGAATGTATCACACTGGTCAGCAACAAGCAGGATGTCGTTAGTCACAAAATTGCACTTCCGAGTTCAAGGATAACGTAATGACCGCAATTTTCTGCGCGGCCTTCTAGTCTTTTTCCATATCAAAGCTCGTCATGTTTGGCCGTTGATCACCTCGATCTTTTTCTTCGTCTTTGGCTTCTGGCGCAACAGATTGCGAAGCAGCGCAGCACTTTGACCTCTTTCTACAATTGTTATTGTTTCCTTATCCCTCTGGGAATGGCTGGCCTCTGTCTCGCCGACTCAGTCTTCTTACGAGAGGCCCCAAGAGCGAATTCTTGCACGACCGGTCAGTTGCAGAGCCGATCGCCGACTGAAAGGAGACCGCTGCTGCCGCCGCGGCCGTCGCCTTCTCCTCTTCCTCCGCCGCCGACCTGAAATGTCATGCCGCATGGATGGCCAGTTCAGGCAGCACGAAGCGCGCGCGCCTGGCGCGCTTGAAGAAAAAAAGGTAGCAGTGGCGGTAGCAAGAAGCTTAAGCACCTGATGATGGAGGGGGCCGACGGTGTGCAGTCCGCACCATGGGGGAAAAGCGCGGAAGAGACATGAGCGACACCAGCAGAGAAGCATGAGATGGTCCAAGTAGTAAAAAGAAAAGGAGGCAAAAAGAAGTCGTTGCTGTCACCGGCGCTTGGCACGTCATCAGCAGGTGAACGTTGCGGGGGGGGGGGGGGAGGGGGGGAATACCCCGCACAATGCACTCGTGGTCGCAATTAACAGTGCGCAATGATTCTCCCACGCTCAATCACCAAACGTGCATCATAGATTCATTCATCACATATTCACCATAAGTTATAGTCACTCGACAAAGGGCAGTGAAGGAGCAGCAGCAGCAGCAGCATAAAACTAGACCGCATGAGGTTGATTGAGTAACTGCTGGTCATCTCTCTTCTTGTTGCCCCGGGAATTCATCCGGGCAGGCAGCCAACTACTGGAGGTGGGCAGAAGTAATGGTACGTGTACAAGCGGTAGAAGCGAAGGGCGTAATGCAGAGGAGGAGCAGTTGTTCAAGGTCTCATTGCTGATCTGAACTGGAAAAGGTCATGTAATTTGCCGACTGCGGCAGCAGAGGCCTACGCAATGGACGATTCACTCTGTAGTATTGTACTAGCCAGGGCGGGGCATCAAAGCGGGCAGGCTGGCGTGGAGGGGTCCGAGAAAGAGGAGGCAAAGACAGATAACTCTTTCCCACGTATTCTTCTCCGCCGAATGCCACCATTCCTTATCTTTGGGTCCGTGACACGTGTGCGTGCGTGCTTGACGCAGGCCCAAGTGTGTGGGTTCGAGGAACCCCCCGGCCTCCTCCTCCTCCCCCGCCAGTAATGGCACTTTTGGGTAACGCCAGGTCATCTTGGATGGGCGCGGTCGCGCAGGCAAACAGATGTCTGCGCGGCCAACGATATCTTTTCTTCTTCCTAGCGGTGACCCGATCGACATAGAGCGGGCAGATCAAGGACACGCCAAAAAGGGAAGAAGAGAGACACACACACAGACGTGACAGGAGGAGGAAGGGGGTTGCTGCTGACTGCTCCTTAGTCCCTATGAAAGTATGCGGCTAGACCTACACAGAGACCCCCTAACCGGTCATGGGAATAATGGCAGCAGCGCATACACAGCATACGTTTATAGAGTCCCCCTTCATCTGTCTCCCATGTCAGCATTCCTGGTGTGCAGATGACAAAGTGGAGCCTTGGCTGGTGGTGATGCTGATTGCGATAGACGAGACCGGAGTCAACACAAGCTGACAGCTCTGACCTCGACCCGTTCTTCTTCAGGTTGAAAAAGCGTTTCCAGAGAGAAGCCTCTTGGGCAAGTTCCGATGGATGGGGTCGAGCTAGCGAGCGAGCTAGTGAGCGAGCGAGCGCAAGAGCACACGGGCTTGCAAGAAGCAGTTTAGTCCCAGAAAGAGGATGGATGGATGGATTGAGGGGGCATCCCAAAACTGGTCTGATGAACACAGTCGATAAGAAGAAGCCAGGGGGTTAAGAGCGCTGAATAGAGCGGGAATATTTCTCCAGTCCATTTTTCAGTTCTGATATGCAAGCGCAGAGAGCTCGGGGGCACAGGCGAAGGCATCTCGGACTGACCGTGACACGACCGAGAGGCAACAATAGCAGCGATCGAAGAAAGAACGACCTGCCAAGAATTAAGTAGCCTCCTCCTCGTTTCATGCCTGTGAGGCACAACGAACGATCCCAAATATCGGGGCCCCTCTCGACTCTCCACTTTTAGTGGGATGAAACAAGATGCGTAGGCATGCCAGGGAGAGGGAACGAGCGGGCCGGCGGGCCAGCGAGACACACACTGGCTAACCGCAGTGCAAGGTCCAAGCAGTCGACGGGTCAGGTCAGAAATGCCTCCTCTAAACTAACTGGAGCGAGAAAGACCCGTTCTTCCACGCTCACACACAGGGCCAAAATATGAGCCTGCGATTAAGCGATCCCGTTTGTATGTGTCTTTTCTTGTTCACCTTTGCCACCGGTGGTTATGAACGAGGTTAGCCACCACCGCCACCACCATCAGGCCTTTATTCTGCCACTTATCGTCCACAAAGGCAGGCACTGCATCCTTTTACAATCCCGCGGAGGGAGTGCTGATGCAGGTCTCTTTATAAAGGTTAGCATTTCTCACTCGTTTATGGCCAGCGACACATTTAGCGGCATAAGTGTGCGACGAGCCTGATTCACTTCGACAGCCGTTTTGCTACAGCATGTCAGATGCTTAATTGTCGCCAGCCTTAGAGCGGTTTGAGGCCGGGTGGATGACGCCGCACTATGAAAAGTCATGCCCAAAGCTAGGGCGACATGGTCAATTAGGACTGCCAAGGAAATCTGGGCCGCTGTCATTTGGGTCTCGGCATTCGACAATTCCGTGCGTGTTGCTGCCCCCCTCCCCGGTCCTGCTGCTCCGGCTGCTGCGCCACCGACTTCTTGCATGCCTTCCGCGGCTGCTACTAACATTCCTGCCGCCTCATTAACCCTTCTCTGCAGCCGGACAACACAGAAAAGATCGCAATACCTACCTCCGGAGAACATAACAAAGGGCACGTAGGCAAGCAAAGAGTAACTTGAGTGTGTCTTTGCACACCGGAAGAGAGTTATGCCGGGGCAGAGCAGGGGAGCACAAAAAGCGGAATTTTGTCAATATTTGATCGGTCAGGTCAGGTTTCTGAGTCATGTCGAGAGGTCCTCTTGGACAAGGGTTTCTATAGGCAAATGCCTTCCCCTCCACTTGGTCTCAGCAGTGATTCTTTTCACCACTACCTCGACGCTCGCCTGGGCTACTTTAAAACATTTCCTACCCAGTAATAAGGCCACTGCTACTAAATTGGTGGTGCGGCGTAAGAGTAATAATATTTGGCCAGACTTTTCATTGCCCCATAAATGTCGATTCCATCGTTAGGGCTGCCACCTCCCTCAGGTACAGTCGCCGGAGCACTTAGCAGCCAAGCAAACAGCCAGAGGGACCACCCCAATACAGGGAAGAAAGAAATGCAGCAGAGCAGAGAAGGCTTTTACCTAGAAAATTTTCTCAGTTTGCAAAACCTGAGCGTGAACGAACGGGTCAGACTTGCAAACAAGACTTCACGGCGGCATTTTGTCGCTGGCTGTTGCATTTCAGACTGGTGTCGAGCTCTCAGCCCAACAATGTAGCGCAGTTGTGTGTACGTAAACATGTACGCATACGTGTGGGCCTGCATGTGTCACTCCTGTCTGTGCGTACGTGGCGAGATGCCTTCCACGTAAATCAGTTCAATTGCTCAGCTGACTGGTCTTGAACACTCCAAGACCTGAGAAGGCGCGCGCGCGCGCGCGCGAGCGTCTGACATGAGTGCGTGTTTTCCATTCCTCCAGGTGACTTGCTAAATCATCAAATTTGTCGTCTTGAGGTCATCCTTTCCAACTGGTGTCGCAGCTAACCAGTCATCTTGCCTCCCCCCTCTCCCCTAAACAGGCTGCTGGGTTCATGGTCATAGAGGAGGACTAAAGGAGGAGAAGAAAAATAGAAGGGGACCTGTTGAAAAGAAGCCTTCGACGTAGCCGTCGTTTCAGATCCTCCTCGGGCCACTGTTTGCACAATCAACAACATTTGAGTGCGCTACACCCATTGAGGTAGTACATACGCAGCTTCCTCCCGCGACCGGTCATGTGCGTGAGGCATTAATGCTTCTTCTCTACCTGTGTAGGTCATAGAAGACGACGCAACAACAGATTGTGGGCGGGTCAAGGAGCTCCGGTAGAAGCGGCGTGGGCGGCTGTCGAGATTCCCCTGGACTGGAAGAAGCCAACACTCTCAGAAACAGTAGTGGCTTGTTCAGGTCGAAAGGAGTTGACGATTCTGTCAACACCTTGTAGTCCGTCCACCACAGCCCGGCCATAAACTATCGCTTATTCCAAACGGTTCTTTCCAGCGCAGGAGCAAAAATTCATGGAAGGAGAGAGCCAGGGAGAACCCATAATGTCATGCATTCCTCAACGAGGAGGAGGAGGAGGTGGAGGGGGGGTTCGAACATCAGCCACCTGTTGCTCGTACGTATGACGACGAGTCCCTATTCTCACAGAACAAGGGCAGTGCTATGACCTCCGTCCGCAACAGCTCGATCTGCTCGGGGGTCGTAACAGCACCGCACTTTGAATGGCCGCCACCTTTAGCGGAGGCGGTGACAGCCAAAGAGACAGAGGTTTTGCACTCCTCGCCGGAGGAGACAAAAGCCAAATCCGCCCGCAGGTCATATTGATCAATCTCCGTCGTTCTTCTCACTCCTGGGATTGCCTTTCGAACCCGTCCACCAGAAGGAAACGGTGGTATGTACGGACTCGAGAAGGAGGAATGACACATCAAGGTGGTGGCAAAGCAAGACCCTTTGCAGCAAGCAGCCTTTTGCTACCTTCTTCCACATTCCTCATCCCCCTCCTCTCTTTGTTCGTCTTCCTTGCCATTGCCATTGCCTATGTATGGACGCCACTGCATCGTCTGCACGCCAGATAAAACTTTTCCCAGCACGGCCTCTCCTTCGTTTACAATGTGCTTTCTTATCATCATGAAACAATGATAGTCATACTGCGATTGGTGGAATTGGTGATAACTAAGAAGACATGGACGTCGAGTGGTTGCAAAAAGTGGCAACTCCTTTGCTTTGAATGATCGTTCCACTTCTGGCAAGGACGAAACTCGGTTTTCTTCTCCTCAAAACGATTGTTACTGTGTACACCACTATTGTGTGTGCACTGCTCATGTAAATTCGGACTTTTCCGCGCCAACAAGGGGCGGTTAGCCACAAAGTAGAGCAGCCGAGCTCGATACGTGATATGCATAACGTACTATTTTTGATCTGGAGCAACCACAGACGAAAAGAGCGTCCTCCACAACATCGATTAAAGAAATAAGCAGCTCCCCCCCCCCCTTTTGGTTCTGACCGTACCCAGACTTTGACTTCCTACGTGTCACGGAGTCATGACCAAGCAATCCTCCAATGCTTTTCATCTTCTCTCTCTCTCTCTGAGGCCACAACATGCGGCCCTGAGCGCTGCTGATGGATGCTGCCATGAAATAGAGGCTAATGAAGGAGAGGAGGAGCGAGGTTACAACATCCGACTGGCGGTATTAAGAACTTAAGGGGGACGACGATGACAATCAGGCAAGGCAGTAGAAAGGAATCTTCTTTGCTGCTGGCCGGGTCAGTCTTTCGAGGCTTTTACAGCAGCGTCACCCGGAACACGAACGGGTTCAGGCGTTGTTTCACTGCTTTGAGGCGGAGAAAATATTTCTCCCCGCTCCCACCTGGGCGCGTCCATGGCCTCTGTACGTGCGTATGTAGCGTTATGTACTGATGCCGCGTAATGCGTCTGTCTACCTTGCGTGTACGTACCAGCGGCTTTGCCATGCTTAATCGGCTATAATTTACCCCTCTTGACCCTTGGCGCGATGGCTTTGCGATAAAATCGCCTCCGGCCGCCAGAGAGGAGGGAAAAGGCTAACTGTCGATTCATCGCTCGCCTCGCCTTTGCCCGGTATCAGTTGTTCTCCATCTTTTCTTTTTCTTCTCACTCCCCCCCCGGTCCCCCCGGTCCCCCCCTCGCCAATGTCACGATTCCCCAAGACCCTGTGGTGGCTCCTTAACGACATAATTTGTTGTCAGCAGCAGCAGCGATGGCCTCAATCGAGAGCAAACATCAGGTGCCTACGGTCACGACTTCTTCGCGCTCTCACTCGTTCTCTCACCCGGAGGATCAGCGCGCATACGTATGAATTACCATGTCTCTTCCACACAAGTGGGCATGCGAGACTCGGCGAATTCAGAGGACGGGTGCAGACCAGACAATTGTTTGTTGCCATCGATCTGTGCCAGGACCAACCCCGGGGATCAGGAGTAAGAATAGGCGTGACACCGCATATGATTTCCTGTGGCACTAACGGTCTCCCAATCCTATGTAGGGCGTTGTCTTAATGAACGTGTGCTTCGGTTGGTACGGGGACGACACGCTTATGTGTGCGGTACCTACGACGTCGGTACAAGCATTTATTTGGGACTTACGTACTGACTGGGTGGACTCAAGCGGTGACGGCAGCTGTGGAACAGGATGAGACGGCCAGAAGCACCCCCTAATTGTTCCAAATGGCTTGATGACCCAACGCACCTTCATCAGATTGGGGAGGGAGGAGAGAGAAAAGGTGCGTTCGTACGCATTGCATAGAAATTCTATCCGAAGTTCTGAAAAAATTCGAGGCTTTTAACGACTAAAAGAGGGCCGGCAGCGAGGGATAGATGGAAGGAGCGAAGATTCCACTCTAAATTGAGACTCATTTCGAGGATGAGGCCTCCTGAGTTGGAAAGAATGACCTGTCAACAATACATAAAGGCAAGGAGAACCTTTGTCTGTGTATTGCCGCACCATCCCAGATAGATAGGAGACCTCGGGCAGATTGGCCCTTCGGATTATGCCGTAGCATGTCAAATGAGGAGTCAATTATCTTGGCGTGTGAGCCCGAGGAAAAGGAGTGAGTGCCAAGGAAACCCGGACTGACACCTCTGGCGTGAAACGGGAATGGGTCGAGAGTTCCGCACAGCAACTTGGAATATTCCCCCTCTGTCAGTTATTATCACTATCAGCATCTCTGGAGGCAATTTTTCCTCTCCGCTTTGCCCGTTGTAACCCCTTCATCAGTGATTGTAATGAAGACCAATTCCACAAAGGGAAAGACCGGCAGATGGTCATAGTGCAGGTCCGGAGTACCGTACACTGTATCCATGCACTATTGTAGGCCCTGCTTAGATTAGTGACGAGTGGAGGACACGTCCGTATGTCGACGGACCCCTCACACCTCAACCTCAGCAGAGCAGCGCTGAGCAGAGTGCACATCTAAGCAATTACATCTGCCCCTGTGATTTCATTTACAGTTTGAGCATTTACTGCTACGTTAAAAAAGCAATAAACTTAAGGGGAGCGGCCGACTGACAGCCGAACAATGGGCAAATTTTGACTGGGCACTCTCAGATTGCATCGAAATCTCTCACCACCAAGCCTTTCCACACCTTCCATTTCTCCTTCTATATGCTATTAGGCTCGCCAACGCGTCCCCTCACCGGTCTTCACATACGGTCTGTCTCTACCCTGCCTGCCTATGTATTGTAACACCATCTTGGTGGCTGCTGAGACGACGGCTTTGGCGAATTAAAGCCTGGGCTCCCGCTGCCAACTTCATTGTCCGCGAAAGCACAAGTAACGCGGGAGCAGTAGGTGGGGGACGGTTGCTTGATCAATGCCCTTTTTACCGCCATGCATCTTCTTCAAGTCGTCGTCAGGGGGCAAAAGAAGCATGCACGCACTACAGGTACGCAACCTAGGGGGGGGGGGGAGGAAAGAATATTATTCACTCAAGTGTGCATTAGGGGATGACCGGGCAAAAGATATCCAAGGAAGGAGCAGCAGCCATCATCCTTTTCAAACTTGAAGCCGCCCATGCTACTTGCCAGACCCCTTTTGTCAGACAATACCCAGTAATGAGAACGAGACCCCTCCAAAGGCCCCCTCCTCTACTATCGACAAATGAGCGGTCATCGTTCTTGGAGGAAATTATAAAATGAGAAGGGAGAGACATGATGACCTCCCTCAGCTCCCCCCTCGGCTTGCCAGTGTCCAATGAAGAAAATCTCTTGAGGCGACCATAGAAAAAATCAAATGGGTCAGAAAGCGTTTCTCGGGGATGACAGAAGGGAACGACACAGAGCAGCACTCTCGTCGTAAACCCATTTCACCGCAGCAGCCCCCGCCCAAACAGAACAGCCGCCCAAGCTGTGGCTGTCGCATCATCAAATGGGGTGTCAAATTTGATGTCATTGAATTTTCTCTTGGTCATCACAATGCGACAATTTCTTTTTCGTCGCGACCGTTAGAAGGAATTCTGGCGCTGACACACACGAAGCTACACACATGCCACCTCTGGCGCTGGCGCACACCGTTGAGTGAGTGCGGCCAGGCCTATCTGGCGGACGAGTGCAAGAAACATCAGGGCGACAACACCTCTTAGCTGTGGGAAAAGACCTTATCTCCAATATTATTGCTCTCTCAGCTACTCTGCCACATCTCGTCGAGAGCTCCCTGGCTCCGTCAGCCCAGCCGTTTGGCACACACGGACGGACAGCAAAATGGCACAAGCAAAGCTGTGTAAAGAGAGGCCAGATAAGATCGATGATGACGCCTCACATTGTGGCGTAGCCGCTTTAAGTAATGGCGATGTTCAAAGAGGCCCTTTTGCTACTGAAGTGCGTGCCTTATGCCACTGACCCAAACACAGGCATGGGAGGAAGGCGAAAGAAAAAAAAAAGAAAAGGGGATTAGATCTAATGCCAAATCTCTCTATCAGTGCCAAGGGGGCCAAAAAAATGCCATCTACGCCGGGACAATCGACAAGGATCCTCAGAGACGTTCCGACAATACCGACTGGCACCAGCTCCAATGAAGTCGTCATTGTTTCCTAGTAGAGGAAAGACAGTGCAGTCATAATGCCGTCCTGGCGTGCTCGTGCTCACTTGCGGTACCGAGGAAATTTGTCATAACTAGGAGCTACTGGCAACTACACAGAGTGCCATACTTCATTCCCAAGGATGTGTACAGTGTACGGTGTACGGTGTACGTACGTATTTGTCCGAGCATGACGACAAAGAGCACAAGCTGTGCGATTCTTAGGTCATTTCCCCCTCGGTTCCCACCAAAAAGCCCGAAAGACCAAGAAGCGGTCTCCAGGCGACCTCAGTGGATATCCTCAGATGTGGGAATGTCAGCCTAAAAAGTCTCACAGAAAAGAAGGGCTCAGGCCAAAAATATTGCCCGGAGGATCGAAACAAAGCGAAGCCAGAAGCTGCAGAGGAAACAGTCTTTCTCACATCAGAACAGTGTCTAGCAGAGGTTCCTCGCCGAGACAATTATCGCATGTAGGTATGGGCAAGTGAGTGCGTGCAAACAGCACAAATGCAGGCGACGCACTCGTCGGGAGCATCAGAGGCGCTGTACTGATGCTCGTACTCTCTACAGCGACTGTAAGTCATTTTTCAAGTAGGTCTCAAAGCTTTTGCGTGCTGAGAAACTTAACTCTCACGAGTTAAGCGTAGGCAACATTAATGAAATTTTATTCATTCAGTTATTTGCATAAACAATCACACCGTTTTCTATCCCATCTAACTATCAAGCGTGGTGCTTTTGGGCAACCAGATCGGGGGTTTTGCCTTGGAGGCTTTCATTCTTCCTGCACCGCATCCATTAATACTGAATAGTCCTCACAGGCACGCCATTGGTTTCGCTACAGACGTTTTTTCATCGTCTCTCTTGGGGTCATGAAGTCCATTCACGTTCGAATTGACGATTACTGTTTCTTTTATATTGGTGCATTTAACTTTCGGTCAGATCTGTTGACCAGACAAAACAGTTGCTGGCAATTGGAAAATTATTGCTTCAACCATTTTTGGCAATCTCTCTAAGATCCAGTGCAAAAGCACGCAGACACTTTTGGTACATTCTGTACGAGTGGTTCTTTTTTGTCCACTCCATTCTCTGTCGTGCTGTATAGAGCCACTTATTAAGGCCAGGTAGGCATGTTATGAACGAACGTTTCACTGCAGTTAAAACACTTCTACTCTGCCGCTTCTGTTGAGGTTTTCACGCTTTTCGAACTTTGCTTCGCGCGTTGAGATGAATTCATTCATCGCCCTTTTCTGGGAGCTTCAGCTTAATCAAACTCAGCTTGGGGCCTCCCTGATGATGATGGCGATGTGGTTATGGTGACTGAAAAAGCAGAGATGATGACACGACAAATACTCCTGACCAAATAAATCCAAAAGGAAAAGGGGTTGGCTGACTCTTCTTTTATCTCTCTGGCTCGATTCCTGCAACAGGAAAACGTCAAATTTAGCCGTGGCTAAATCATGACAGAGACTGCGTCGTCTTTTCACGCCGAAAGAATCCTGGGATTTTTTTCCTCTTCACGCCCGGCGGTGGCCCCGGGTGGCGGTGAGACGAGGAAGTGTAGTCACGTTTTTATTGTGCGGTGGCGCCACCGTGATCATCCTGATTTGTGTGTGCACGGTAGCATTTTTCATCGAGAGCAGTGCAAACGTATTGTCAAATACGTCGGTTAATTTCTGAACAGCGTCCGGGGTCTCTGGCCAGAGATGAACGCTGCAGATCCCTCAAAACGGACGAATGCGGCAGCATCAGGCCTGTGTCTGTCTGTTACAAGAGGTACAGAGAGACGTAATTTTCGTTCGACAAAGAGACTAATCCTCTGTTAGCGCCGGCGCTTGCGGTTGCTGCCTTCGTCGAACTCTGCAATCACCTTCGGAGGAGGATGACGACAAAAAGTGTCGTGCGTGTGCGCGCGCGCATCTGCGGTGGCCTTCTCAGCAAAAGGATTTTTCTCAAAAATTACTCATATGAGGAGAGGCAAGGACTTGAACTCCCATCCCAAGCAAGCGTCGTTCCAACCCCTTTTCTGGAAATGCACTTTGACTGCCATCAAAGTCGAATTTGTCGAAGTGCATTTCAATAAAATCAGGGCATCACCCTTGCCTCTAGGCTGACACGACCAGCGTCTAGTGATGCACAGCATGTCTGACTCATATATCGCGTCCTCCAACCAACTCTATTTCCTCCTGCCAGCGCGCTTTTCCCCGGAATCATCTGAAACATAGGAGGGGCAATGATGCGTGGGAGATGTGTTTGTGCTGGACGTACGCGCACGCACACATGTGCATGCCCGAGGCGAAATAGTGTACGTACGCACATTATGCCCGCATGACTGCATGCGTGTTGGCGTTTGCATATTGACCAATACGTCGTGCCTGTACACAGAGGACGAGACATAATGATCCACTACTGACACATCCGCCAAATGCTCCTCCACCTCGAACCGACCTTGGACTGGGGACTTTGCTGAGGCTACGCGCAAAAACCATGTGCCAGCAATAACACATCGCATGCTGCTGTTCTACCAAGAGCTGGAAAACATTGGATTCCAATTCATTACTGCTAAACCGTGCTGCGTGGGAAGAAGTGGAGAGGCTTCGTCCTCCACCGAACAAATAACCAAGTGCACGTAGGCACTATGGACGATCTGACCGCCGCAGAAGGAGTCACACACTGGCAACGTTAATGGAGCTCCGGGCTGGAACAGAGAAAAAAAAGACCTGGATCCCACTGGCTCTGGCGCGCCAGACCCACTAATGAAACAACGCTACATATGTACGAACTCGTGTTCTTCTTTCTAAGCAATTACGCCATTCTTTCTCTCCATCCATACTGACCAGGCAACCGACGACCACGCGGGCCGCAGGCCTCAAGACAGACACACAGACACTGAGGGACCTGGGACTGGCTGGGGTGAGAAGCCAAGGAATTTGGGCATCAGTTATGCGCAGCCGTGGTTCGGTCTGTCCATGTAACCACTCTCTTGCCTTATCCTTCGTGAGCATGGCTCAATAAGTGTGACGTGCTGTCCACAGAAGACTCGCCGTCAAGTACACATAATTGCGCCTGTTGCATGTTTGCGTTCTCTCTAAATGCATTGCGCCCCCTAGGCCTCTGTCTTGTAGCAAATGGATGTAAAAAAGAAGAGAGATCTTAATTTGCGAGGCAAAAATTTCACGGGCCGACGACTACTTATACCCTGCTTGAGGTTGTGCGAGCGCACATGCCTTGCAGGACGAGGCATTAAGAAGGCCCAGGGCCGGCGGACACGAGATGCTTCAATTTATCATCCCTGGAAACAGCAAAAGAGAAGACCCCACGGGGTGCCCAAAGAAGAACGAGAAACATCTGCATGAATTACGATAAGAACGAATGCTCCGGCCGGCAGTCCAATTTTCCAGCGCTGAAAATGTGGAGGAGAGATGTCACGACGCTGGGACCAATGAACTTCTTCCCTCTTCTGCGAGATCGTCACGTGGAGCACAATGACCAAGACAGGTGTAGCTTCAGAGCTGACGATGCTTAACAGCAGCTTAAATAACAACTATGATAGTGATAAAAAAAAAGAAAGGTCTGCCTGCGGTCAATTACACGAGGAGAAGAAAAAGTTCCGCGACAGTCGCTGGTTGTGAGCTGCTGAGCAGGCTAATGTTTCTCCCAAGGAGATGAGTGATGACTGATGAAATGACGATTGCAGTTCATAGCGAACACGAGTGAGATCTGTTCTCGCAGGAGACCTCACATCAGATGTGGATGACAGCACAACATTTCTTTGGGCAGTGATTTTTAACCATGTTTCAGTAATCACGATGCCCTGCACGAGTAATGACTGCTGTGCAGTAATAGGTAATGACCACCATCATAGTCAACTGCAGCCACAGCTACTGAGATAATTCAGCATCCCTTTTTTTCTGCCCCCCCCCTCTTTGGTGAGTGGCGCTACGCACAGATTCTTTCTTCATGCATAAACCGGAGCTACATGATAATGCGGCGGAGCCTTGATATTAATTGCCGGCGCCTTGCCAAAGGCACACACATTGGGGGTGATGAAGCATGCAATCCCCAATGAGCAAGTCACGCACTACTCAATCAGTGGCAGCAAATTGCTTCCTTTCTGCGCTCTGTTTTGCCTTGATGCTCCCCTCCTCACCTGCCCCGCACTATTTATTCACCGTGGCAGTCACATGCGAGAGAGAAGCCACATTTGAAAATTAATAGGACATTCCGCACGCGCCGCGAGCGCGCGCCAGCACGAGGGGGGCCTCGAAGGCCTGGCCACGTAATCCAGTCACCTTCATGGACGTACGTGTCCGTCAGCACTGTCTATTGACAAGGAAGGAGGCAGTCAAGAGCAGTAGGAAAAGGGCGGCGATGTTTGAATAATTAAGTCCTCAGCTCCTTCTCCATCGTCCGTCTGAAGTCGCTCGTGCACGTCGTGCTGGTGTGCGCGCGCATGTCCTGAGTTGCAACAACGAGGATCAAGGAGCGTAGTAGAATCAGCCACAGCTTACAGGTAGTTTTAGAACTAGCCTCTCTTTTTGCTGCGCCAAACGTAAAGGTCAGTTCACTTTTCCCTGGCTGCTCCTCTTCCTGTACGCCAGAAGTCAGGTTTGCAAAAGCGGAAGACTTTCTGTGGTCCCCCGAATTTATCACCCAGCTACAATTACTTTCGATTCGTCCAATATTTAGCACGGCTTTCGTGCATACCGCACATTCGGGCAAAAATGCTAATAGGAAGGTTGCGTGTCTGTCAAAGACAAGGGCAAAAGAAGGCCTTTGCATAAGAGATCAGAATCGCTGCTAGACATGGAAAAAGGGGAGGCTTTTAGAGGCTCTGTCGCACTCTCTCTTCTTCGGAGCTTCCTGTTTGACCAGTCTGTCATTTTTGTCGCCATCTGTCTGTACTGCTAAGCAAAGAGGAAAAAAGCATTCCCAGTTGACTCAATCCAGATAGGCGGTGACAACCCTTTTTGGAGCTGCCAGCCCTAAACATACTGCACAATGTCCACAGGTCGTAATATTCCCCTTGCAGTCAAGATAAAGGAAATCGATCGACAGACTCGAGGCACGCGAGCCAACCGACTCGGCGAGGGTCACAACCTGGTGGTAGCTGCGTAATTTGTCACTGACGTCACACCTTCTCGCCCGTGGACTAAAACTGTCACGTGTCAGCTGTTCCCCCCCATCTTGTTGATGTGCGGTCGACCTCCGACATGGGCAAATTCCCCGTCAGCGGCACTTTGGACTGCGACCTGGGTGAGGCCGAACCAGCCGTGCACTTGGCTTCTCGTTGGTTAGTGACGAGCTCTGAGTGGAGAAATGGGCTATTTGAGTTGGGGCCTCAAAAACAGCTTTAAGACACTCTGTCGTTAGGTCGCGTATAGATGAGAAGAGGGATCCTGTTCACCTGACGACGATTCTTGTTGTCAGCAGACATGCTCTAAACCAGTTCATTTTACATGAAAAAATTATTGCAGTCCTGAATGTCATTTGACTCTGGTGGAGATTTCTGTTTGTACTTCGGACAACATCAAGGCCATTTCATGCACTCAAAGTGTGCGTGAGCGGGGAAAATTTACCTATGACTACATCGGAGGTCGCCTGTGCTGCAACTTTCGCGCCTCTGGTGTGTATGCACATCACACTCCCATTATTGGTCTATAGATATCCAATGAACGATATATATTAGTCACTTTTGATGATACTTCTCGTATGCATCTCGGATGTGATTGTTCTATGAACAACAGCTTTGTCGACGTGCTAGCATGGAACTTTGCTACCTTTGTGACACCAGAGGGTATGGACAAATCTAGCCTGAGAAGCCGTCAATGCAGGAGAAGTGATGTACCAAGGCTGCATGTTTCGAATGCATCGTTCAGTGAAAATTTCAAAACAATGCGTTAAAAAGTAGCTTATTTATTTTAGTGCTGACGAAAAAAAAAATATGACTTCTGAGCTAGTACGACTCAAACCCTGGCCCGCGGCCCAGGCACAGCCCTCAAGGCCTTACAACGTGATGCGTGAGGCCTCCCCGGGCCGAATGAAAGAAGCTTCACCAGTGGAGTCAACCAACCACCTTGGAGCCGTGATATTAATGCAACAATTGAAAGTCAAAGCAGTGTCAGTGCACAAAGTCCTCTAGTCAGACTTGGCCTTATGTGTTTTTTCCCCTCTATTATGTGTTAGGAAGGTTGGTCCTCATGGCTCTTGGTTGGCCCTTCACGGAAAAAAGTTTGAGTACCACTTGACGTATTAACCGAAGTTTGACCTAGAAGAAATAGCCTGTTTTCAAATGCAGATTCGTAAAAGGGACAGACGCAGTTGCTAAGCTTAGTGTCGTACGCAGGCGATGGAGACTCCCACTGTACGGAAGAACATTGCAGTCGACAAGTTCTTGACATACTGCGAAGGTGTTAAAGTTTGTAAGGGGCGAACACTCCGAAAATACTTTGCGGCTGCCAGGTCAGCAGCGCATGCACTTGTGCTCGTACATGCGCTACTGCAGGTACAGGGTGGAACCAGCAAAATTTCTCTCCCCGGGAATCGAGTCCCACCCGCTCAACACTCGCCGGGTTTCTGCCAGGGTTGCCGAAATGTTGGGCCCAAGTGGGGCACTCACTCAATACTGACGGGGCAGTTTATCGGAGATGAAGAACCAAATGTACGAAACCCCAGCTGCTGCGGCGAAACGTTGGAGGTAATCAAAGCTGTTACAGCCTGAAGAACGCGCAAATTTCAACGATTGCCAATGCCTGTGTGGTGGCGAGCGATTTGCCACCAAGCCAGCTCAGCTCCAGCATATACAAGTTTAGGACAGAAATCAATGATAGGACATAAGCGCAGATTACTATGCTGAAGTCTTCTTCATGGCCGTCGGAAGAAACCTCATGGGAATTCCTATCGACTCACAGATTAATCTTCGCACGATCGCAAAAAGAGAAATGCCCTCCTGCCATTAAGTGGAAATGACCTTTCCTGAAATTCCTGGCATTACCTCGCTGCCTCAATGAGGAAGTGAACCACTGGTGCTTTGTACGCACCAGTGAATTATTGCCCCCTGAACGATTTCATTTGTCATAGCCTTCCAGCAAAATGTTGTGTTTTTTTGACCACACTTCTCTCCTCAACCCCCTCCCCATCCCGTCAAGCTACATCGCGCTCTCATTTCCTCATTTTCCAGCCAGGTTGAAGATCTGTCAAGTGTCGTCGATGGGAATGTTGGAAAATCCCTTCTGATCGAACCCTTTCGACGTTGTTGCCGCCCTGCCCAAAAGCTCTCTTGGCCTCCCTGCGATCAGGTGAGAAAATCTCCAATATCAATTTCGATCGAGATTTATGATCTTTGAAGCTTCGCCGACCAACCCGTCCGTCCGTCCCCATCCTCTCCCAGACGGGGTTGGCGAAACATCTCTCTGGTTCAGCCTTCAGCGCCGTCCTGTCCGGGGACGATCCCGTGGCTTGGCCGCCGCTCAGCGCAGGAACTCAGAGTACATATGACGATCAGACGGAAAAGAAAACCCCGGCGCTTCCCCAGCAAAACTTTGGCCTATTCCGTGCACCCACTTGAGACTCAGTTAGAGGACGGTGTTTGTCAGAGCGCTCATTGCTTCCACTGGTGAAAAGGACAAACAAGAGGCTGAAACTGGACGCAGAGCGCAGAATGGCACGGGACAAAAACGAGCTCCGAAGGTCGACACTTAGCCAACGACTACCATTTCTTCTTTGCCACAGCCTTTTCCAGCTCAGGATTGCAGATGCAGTTCTTATTGTCTCAGCCACAACTTATTCGAGCTGAGCGCGCCTCTTCCAGACCGAGAGAGGCAATCTGACAAGGAACGGTCACCGTTTTCTCCAACATTTCGTTCCATTTTTTCTAAAGGTCTTATACTTGGTGGCTGCGGCGAGAGTAGAACTGCGAGGAAGAAAAGAGAAAAGAGGCGAGAGAGCTGACAGCCTGTGAATAGAATCATTTGCCTTGTCAACACCAGATGCTGCGACTGCGACGAAAAGACCCACCTAGTAGTAGTATGCTTGTCTTCTTTGGAGTTTGAATAATTGCGGAGATTTAACAAGCGGAATAAGTCCTTCTTCTGCAGCCCCACAGTCCTGCCTTGAGTGAGGAATGCGTAGCCTGGTAGCTTGATTGAGACATGCTGTGCCTTACCCGCTTCCTCTCTTCACTCTCGGAGGAATGTCTGCGCACTGCAGTGAGAACGAGCAGAGGCTCTGGCACCCAACAGACGTAATAAGGTGATGGCTGCAGTCATGGCAACAACCGGGGCTGTGGTGTTGGCTAACGGCATCAAAGGGTTAAGTGGTGGGCGGCAAAGAAAGGGTTGGGCGGCACAATCTGTCTCGGCCCGGGATCAATTGGCCACCACGGCCCGGCCACGAGGGATGTGGTGGGTGAAGACGCCTGCGCGCGCGCGCGCGCGCCAACGCACGCACTCTTACTTTCGTCCGCTTATTTCTCCTGGTCATGCAGGTCTCCCATTGAATTAAATCTGTCGTGTTTGCAACGGAAACGCTCGATCTTTCTCTTTCAATCGCCTCCGATCGTGGGCCACACGCGTGCAACAGTTGGCTGATGACACGCGGCCACCTCACCGAAGCTGTCAGGGCCATCTCAGGGTGCTGCGCTGAATGAAGGGCGACTTCAAACACGGGCAAACACACGAAGGGGACGAGAAAATAAAGAAAGAGGCATGGACCAAAGGTACCACCAGATGACCGAAGACAGGACGGTCTGGGCCGTGGTCATACGTGAACGAAGGGGGAGGGGGGGAAATGTCTCGACATTGCTCCCTGACGCCGGCAAGGCCTCGATAGAGGTCACAGAGTCAATTGAGTCCTTCATGAACCCGTGTGATCTGACGCCGCTACGAGTACGTAGAAAGTTAAAAGTCCCTCTTAAATCACTGTCATCACCCTAATCGTGCAAGGCGGCGCTTTAAGCAGATGCCCACATAGGTTGTGTTGGTTCATGCAGTAGAAGATGATGAGAGAAGAACCCCAGAAGGCATGCCTAAGATGGGGTGATGACGAGCGTGCGAGCAAAGGAAAACAGCACGCCAGGGAGATGTCAGCCTCGATATTGGTCAGTTCGTGATAAGACTGAGAGGAAAAACTTACAATCTCATGCAGAGAAACAAACCGAAAAGGTAGATAGATAGATAGGCACACGTAGACCGTCTCTTTTTTTTGTATCAGCGACGGAAAAATGTTTTGATTGCAGCTCACCTATTGATGTGGATGACGGCTGCTGCTGCTGCTGCTGCTGCTGTTGTTGTTGTTGTTGATGATGATGCTGTTGCTGCTGTTGCTGCTGCTGCTGATAGTGGTGATGATGCTGGTGCTGCAGCGACGACGGCGGCGGCGGTGGAGGCGGAGGAGAGGAGCTTATTCCAAAACCGTCCGACGACGAGGAATTCGTCTTCTTGTCTCTGGTCTCTTCGTCAAATTTCTTCATCATTGCAGTGGTCATGGCTGCTGCCGCTGTCGTCTCCTTGGGAAATTCTCCTCCAAGTTACCCCTGGTCGTTAAAGCAATTACTTTCCTAAAATGAGAAAAGGAGAAAATATGTCACCGGTGCTGCAATAATGAACGAGATGACAGATTTGGCATTGTCACCTCGTGGAATAGGTGGCAGGATGACTCTGACTGAAGCGCACTGTCAAATCTGCGGTCTCCCTCGTATCCAGACTGTCTCTCGCCAAGAATCTCTCCGCACGTAAGGAACTGACCTCGCTCTTTTCCGCTGCGTTCTGCGCTCACTTCTCCCCCGCGCCCTTTTTTCTGGAGTAACTCCTGTGCAAGCCGTAAAAGTCGCAACAGAGAGGCAAATGTCAGGGGTCAGCGACAAAACTTTGGAGAAGCCAAATGCTCGGTCTCAGGAACTACTAGTACGTGTGTGCGGTGCGCCGACGGACGGACGGACGGACGGACGGGCAAGCGCGCACGCTCAAGTCCAGGTCACCTCCAGTCTGTGTGTGCGTGAGAGAGCAATCTGTTTGCATAAACAATCTTGCTTTAGCCCCTCTTCATTGGAACTTTCAACTCTCTCTCCTGAGGGATCAGAGAGGAGGAGGAAAAGCTCAGGGCAGAACAGGGAGGGGGGGGAGAGAGAGGCCAAGGCGTCGACGACGCTTCTTCTGGCGAGCTTTAAAGGTCATCTCCAGTTAGGTCGGTCGCCGGCCGGTCGCCGGCATTACGTACATGCTTACTTGCTCCACATATGTGGAATTGGACTCGTATGTGTGAGGTGTGCGAGAGAGAGAGAGAGAGCACCTTCAGGTCTGTTTACGAACGAGCACGCACACACGCGCTTGCTCTCGAAGAAGTCGCCTCAAAAGGTCATGAGGAGGAAAAAGCTAGAAGCACTTCTTTCTTCTGAGAAGAGGTTTGTCAGCAGGCCGCCCAGCGTTAGTACACACATTCGCTCAAGGGAGTAGTTTTGAAGCTTTGACATTAGGAATGAGAGCGTATTCAGCGCAGCTTCACAGTCAGGCACGCTTGGGACTTATGAGGCCAAGTCCTGGTGCTGGACGGATGTGCAGCCTGGCGCCAGGACGACACACCCACCAGCCTGATGCAGAGGATCGCAACAAGCCACGTACAATATATATTTTTCACGAACAAGTTGTACATCAGTAAAATGTCAGGGGAAAAAACACTGGGTAGTCAGTCGCCGTTCGAGGAGGGAGGCAACAGTGACTTTGCTGGGGGCCGTGTGAAGGTATAAACTTTATGCTAAAGTTAGCTTTCCGGGCCTGTTGGGTGCTAAGAACTGTGTCAACGACTCTCTCACTCTTTCGCTCGCTAGTTTGCCAATAAAAGTTTCCAGGCGCTGGAAAATGTTGTTGGCGGCAAATGTCAGTCATCGGACGAAACGTGGCTATCAAGTCAAACCGAGTTGAATGCCAAGGAACAAAGGCAAACTTTGGCGCTGATGCAATAAGGAATTTTCGCGAGTGACATTTTCGCTCCTCCATCTCGGTGTCCGGTGCGGTCAGCACTGACACACAGGTTTGCACCTACGGAGCGGCCGTGTGTCCACCCGTGAGGCACCCGGCGTCCGCCCGGCGTCCGCCCGGGGAGGGGGGAGGAGGGGAGGGCGCACACGTCACTCTGGCACCCAGGCGCAGTGTGCCAAACCCCGACGAGGCATCCTTCGTACGCGTGAAGATCTGCAGTCCGGACTGCACGTGACTTGAGCCAGCACCGCGTTAGTTCTTGTCGGATCCCTCCCAAAAGAGCCACACCCTGGCAGGCAAAAAACGGGCACAAAGAGGGAGATGCAACACTAATTCTCCTTTCATTTTGACAGGGAAGACTTGGCGTAAGAAACCAGCCTGTGTTTTGTTCTTATGGGAGATGCAATTATGTACGCACAAGTGTGGCCAATTTGTAAAGGCAGTGAAGAGAGACAAGATGCTCGGCAGATCCGGTGGAAAAGATGCTGAAAAAGTTCGCTCTGGCTGAACTTGAAGTTCATGGATGTCGTCTCGCATGAACGGCAGGAAGGAAGAGAGCGAGCAAAAACAAGGGGGACGAGCTTCCCCTTGGAGGGGGAGGGGACGAGGGAGGCCTTCTCCTCCCCTCGGCCGTCACACACTTCTCGGCCGTGGACTATTGAGACATCCATCCATGCAGGAAGCAGACGCGCATCGGCTCGAGCGATTCCGCTGCAAAAAAGTTCGCGCGTTAACGTGCAACAGTCTGTGACCAGAGGGGAATTAACACATCTCCGGAGAGTAAATAGGCGAGCAAGCGAGTGAGAGAGAGCAGTTATTATTACGTAGGTAATTTTAACCAGGCGCTTATTAGGAGTAGTTTTGGACTCGTTAAGCTTTCACGACGAAGGAGGAGAGGAGCAGCAAGATGCCCGCTTAATTTAGGTCGTTCATCCCCCTCCGTTTACATAGGTTCGATCACCCTTGCGTGCATAGATCTGCCGTAAATAACGAACAAAGCATAAAATTTCGGAAAGTTGTATGAATGGAATCCAAGGAGCTCCGGCCCAGACGGCAGAAATCAGGGAGGTATAAAACTTGACTGGCTTGTGCGTGCTCCTTGCATGTCTCGTATGTTGCTGCATGCGTTTAGAGCAGCGGCCGATATTGTAACTGTGCGAAAGTGTAAAGCAAAAATTGCTCCCCCCCCCCCCAAAAAAAAAAAAGCTGCAACTCAACGGTGTTTATGATGAGAGAGAAGAGAAAATGGGGAAGCTTCAAATGCACCGTTGCTTCCCCGAAACACGATTGGATTCTTAATGGACGAGATCGCTATTTTTGGCTTCCTTGTATATACTCATTTTTATAGACTGGTCTAAAATTATAGCCACAGCCCTTTGGTAAAATGATTGTCCACTTTGGCGTCGCCAGTACTTTATAAAATACACACGAGTTGGCGAACTAGAAAGTTTCACTTAATTGGAGGCGAAGAAAAAAAAAAAAAAAGAGTTGAGTTTGATCACGCGTGCATTGCAAGTCGTATGCAAGTACGGACACACGCTAGCAATGTTTTGTTCGTTCACTCCGCATCCACATTCTCGATCAAACAACTGAAGGTCTCGCTGCCCTTGCATTGTTGCACCTCTTCCCTGACCGTGACAACCCCGGCGGCGGCAGCCATCGACTAGGGGGAGGGGGCATTCTGACATTTTCACAGCGTCCTGATAACGAGCAATGCCAACATGTATGGCGAAGTCGGCTGACATGATGTCCGGCCCGGCCGGTCAACGTCCGGGCTGACCAAGCCCGGCGACGACATCACCAACGTACGTGCAGTCAAGATGAGAGAAGGGAGGAAGGGCGAGGCCAAGTAAAATTAGTCGAAAAATTTTTGTCCACGCGCAATAACAATGTCGCTCCGCGCCCCTTTAGGAGAGCGAGGCTTCCGGGCACAAGAAAGAAGCCTTCATCCATGTTTAAATCGCCCCCTCCTCCTTGGTGTGGTTCCAGCCCGATGACCAGGAGTAGCATTAAGCAGGAGGAGGCACACGCAATGGAGGAGACAAAGTTCTTCTGGTGTTCCACCTGACTGAGTGACCGGCCGGAACACACAAGGGAAGGAAGAGTGTGGTTATGACAAGAAGACAAACACCTACCTGTGCGTACGTACAGAGCTGGACCCAGCATAGCGTGACCGACCTTTAAATCTATGATGCATCAGGCGACTACTGTTGCTCTCCGCCGCGGACAAAGGCAAAACCCTCAGGTGTAATAAATGGAGAACAGAGCAGCACATGCGACGTGTGGTCTTGGCCGCAGATTCTGGTGAACAGCGTGCAGGCTGAATATGAGTTAAGAGGTGCATCGTTTCGGCCGCCGGATGCAGCAGTGTCTTTGCCGCATGAAGTAGCCATTGGGTTGATTGTGTACTCGTGTGGGTACAACTTCACATGTTGCTGACGTACTGGAGATGTGCGTATGTAGTGCATGGCAAAGTAGCTCTCATTTGCTCGGAGGGATGTCAGCACCGACTCAGTGGATGCGGACTGCGCTTGGCGACGGAGGCTGCCGTCAAGAAGTACAGGGAGAGGCACGGAGGAGGAGGAGGAGACGCCGTTCGGAAAAGCCAGATTGGTCTCACATATGTTCACATTTGCCTCGCTCAACAGAGAGAGCACGGAGGGTGCAAAAAAAGATCGGGAGCCATCTGCTCAGATTGCAACCACCTAACTGGCCTTTTCTTTCTCTGTTGCCAGTATGCAAAGGAGGATTGGACTAGGGAGGGGGGGATTATGCAGCGAATAATGAGATCTGGCTTTTTTGCAACACTTTCCCCGGGCCATCAAGAAATAAATGGCTGTAATGACCCATTTCAGATGACATAAGAGGGACTGCAACGTAGACATTTGGTCGTCGCAGCCGCAGGGCCCAAATTCCAAATTGCTTCCCTGACCAAATATCGTCCGATCGACGCCACCATCAGGGCTTTTTTTTGCCACTTCGTCGCCTGGTGTTGTTCTAGGTTACGTTCTTGTACGTACTGTACTGGCCGTGCTGCAGGGAGGCCTACCTCTCTGCCTTGCGGGCGTATTTGCAAAATAGCCAGCACGACTGTGGACACAAAGAACAATAATTTCATTACGCCATTCCTCATATCGACGGTAGAAATCATTGCCTGCGTCTCAAAAAGAAAAAAGTGACTTATGGTAATAAATAGGTATTTTTCCCTGTGTTTGTGCGCATGTAAAGCATAGGCGAAGATAATTCGCCAGGCCTCGCATGTGATGTGGCAGCAGCATTTGTTTGCATGAGTTTCACCGCCCCTTGTTATAGCAACCGCAAAGCCCTTAAGCAAAGAATACTCTCCCAGATCTGCCATCTGTTGGGCTTCTCAATGACCGGCCAATTGCATAGGGATTATTGCGGCTGGCTAGATAAGAAAAATTCCTTCTGCCACACTGCTGCTTGGCCGCTTCTCCGCACCCACCCGATCCAGCTCAGACTCACCTTTTTGCGCTCTCTCTCGCTTCCATCCCGCAAAACGCAACAAACCAATCTTGCAGGTGACGGCGAGCAAAGCGAGCAGCGCCAGCAAAAACGCGGAGAAGCTATTCTTTATCCCCTTCGGTCAAGTGACACCGGCCGTTAATCGAGGGCCAAAACACACAATTACCCGGAGAAGAAGCATTTAGAGGTGCCGTTTTCACCGGGCCACAATTGAGCGTTCGTTAACCCTTTGGTGTGCTGAGAACGGACCAAGAAGTAGAAGAGCATCAGTAATTGATTGTGAATCATCATGTCCCATAAAAGAATTTGTTGGTGGAACTGGCCAATCTTCTCATCGCTCCAATCTCTGCTCATCATCAGCAGAAGAAGTGCAACCAGTGACCAGTCAGATTCATAACATTGGCTGACTTCTCATGGCGCAGACACAGAGAGATACACAGACATAGATGCACATGTTATATATCGACATTATATATGCATTGGGCTGGTGCGATCATGTCAATTTGGTTTGGTCAGGCGGGGGAAAATAGCCGCAGGCATTGTTCAAGTATTGCAAAAAAAAAGGTCATTTTAACTTGAATAACATCCATTCTATATTTAGTCATTGTGCACTTCTCTTTTTTAGAGGGGGGGAGGGACATAACTTTTGACTACAGTAAGCTACACAGATGTGGTTCAACCCTGGACGGAGCACCAAGACTCTCCTCAAAAGCCAGCCTGACATCTACTTTTGCCCTGGGACCTCACATTTGTTCTCAACACAGTCAAACCTCTGCTGTAGTGAAAAACTTTGGATTGCTGGAAAAAAAAGCAGTCCCAGAGCAAAAATGCGCCTCAGTTCAGTTTCAGAGGGGGATTCTATCCTTTCCATGGAGGAGTCAACCAATTTCGCAGCGCAGTCTAGTCAAAAGTTACGGTAACACTAGAATTTTCGAGTTTTGACGGAGGTGATTTGTCCTGTTCGAGGCCTTTGATTGTCAGCACAGGTCAAATCACCTCAGTCACAGCGAGGAAAAGACCGTGTACATCACGGCCAGACGATTTGTAACTTGACGCGAAATTGTTGTTTTTCCCCTGAAAATTCCAGAAGAAAATAGTTAGTTCAGCCATACGTGTGCAGTCCCATAAAGCGCTAGACTGAACAGACAGGGATGGAGAGTAGAAAAAAGGCAAAAATATAACACTTTATTTCCAGTTTCTTCACAAAGTATGGTGATTTCAGCTGACATGATCACCAAAGATTTCCCTAGCTCACTACAAAAGGTCGAAAGAGGGACAACAATTTTGCGTCAAAACTTATTTGCCCCGCTCTTCAGAGGTCATGACTTTTATATAGTGTGATACTGAAGTTGTAATAACTGTTATGTCAACCACATTTGGAAAACGTCTAAGTCTAAAAAGAACAAAGCGTAATGTCCCGAAAACCAAGGTGTTCTTTTCACATGTGCGTGTGTTGACTATGTGTGTCCCTCCTTCGAACTCTGGTGCCCTCGAACGCCTTGACATCTCTCGGCCTTGCGGCCTTGAGATGTCAAAGCGCAGCCGTGCAGTAGAGTTCAAACTCAGGACATTTATGTAATTAATATTTTCTTTTTTCTTTCCACTGTCGCGCGCCCGGTGGGACTGAACCCCTGCACTCTGTATTTTTTGCTGTAAATTTGTGGCAAATGGAAAGCAACAATTTCCTGCTAAATGACAAATTGCTTGGCCGTCATGTGCACGATCTTTTGCTCGTTTTGGCTGAGGTTCTGACCCCGTCCTCGGCCTTCCATTGTCCTCTGTCCTCCGCCCTCCCTCGGCCAATCTAAGGCCTCGAATCGCCTCGGTCAAAGCGAGAAACTATAATGAATGCGACCTTCAAGTTGTGCAGTAAAAGCCTTGAAGCCGAGGGTCGAGACCACTTTTGATTCGATCTTTGGTCAGATTGGTCGGCTTTTGGTACAGTTTCCATTCGTTGCAGCTGCTGGCGAGTCAGATTTGATGTGGTCACCCCAATATGTATGTAAATATTGGTCGAGACAAGGAGAGTGTTGACTTAGCTACATTGAGTGAGCGACAGTGCGTTGTCGGCACTGCTTGTTGCTCCGGTCAGGCCGTCCCGCACTGGGTCTCCAGTGAGCGTTGATATGCGGCAGGAGCCCGGTTTCCACATAAAAAGCCGGGCCGAACTGCCCTTACTTGTACTTAGCTCTAACGACTCCACGTTCTTGGAGAGAAACCATAGCTTGGCCCGTAAAAAGTCTGTCCACTAACTGTACTGCCCGAAAGGTACACATACTGACGGCCTGTGTATACCTATGCATCTTCAGCTGCCTCCCAAGTGAAATTGAACTGATGTCAGTTGTTGTGAGCTCCTGTCGATCTCCCCCCTCTTCTCCTAAACTTACATCTGCCCTCTGCCTCCCCTTAGAGAAGAATCTTCTGGAAATGCTTTGGCCCCATTTTGATAAATGGAAAACAGAACGAGGTTGAATTTGTTTGGCATTGGCGGTGAGAGGCCAGAGGAATGCTGAGATCCGACGACGCCGCCACCGCCCATGACATACCTCGCGCTTTGTCCTGTCTCCAGATGCAAACACGTACCATGATTAATGGAGCCCTGCACTATTCACCAAGGCAGCAATGATACCAATTAATGATGCAAGAAGCACTGTGGGAACGGATGGAGGGTGGAATTAAAGCCCCAAGAGTGAGCAGGGAGGGATTTCTGACCGAGGAGAAAAAAAATCGACGCTATTCGAACGCTGAATTCTGAGCTCTGCTAACCCTTTTCAAATGCATTTAGGTAGTCGGGTGCCCACGGCAATTAATAACAACCGGACGTGCATGACACGGCAGTTGACACCCAACAGGTCCAAATGGGTACAAAGCCAGGTAAGGCGAGGAAGAGCGGACGAGGCCGCTGGGACGTGACAATTAAGAATGGAGGCAAAAAAACTCGTTCGCCCATTGACGATTGCTCCTCGCTGTACTCGCACAGGACGGAGAACGGTGGAATGGGTAGGTCCGTTCATACGGACGGACGGGCGGACTGACAGAGGGACCTTTGGGGGGCAGGGACGGACGGGAGGGAGGGACGGGAGGGAGGGACGGAGGGAGGGACGAACAGACAGACACACACACAGACACACAGACACAGTATGAACATGCGAGTAGCCGCCCTTTTTTGCTCTGGCTAGTCGTGACATTGGCATAAAGAGATATTGTGACTTCACCTGTCACACCTGCGCGCACCGAAAGAACAGCGGAAAAGTGATCATGCGCACGTAGGTGGGCAGGGTAGCCAAACACACAACCAATATCGAACGCTCACAAGCAACAGCTGCAGAAGGCTGCGGATGTTTGGACGCCTGCGGCCTTTTTGTGCAGTCTCCTAAGGGACTTGACTTCAGCGCAGGCAGAAGGACCACGAAAGTCATCGCACCTCGAGAGGACCTCAACCGTGGTCAGCTTCTTTTATTTCCACCTTTTTTTCTCGGTCATCCCTTTTCACGGCCAAGTTGGTGGGACATTTTTTTCGAACAAGGAAGCAGTAGCAAAGTGTCGCGCTCGCGCGCACGCAATCAGGAAAAGTTAGACCAGCGCACGATTCTCAGGTTTGTCCTCGATGGCAGTTCGTGTTTTGATTACGGAGGATGACTCGACAGGACCGAGTCAAGAAGTCCAACAACAGCAGCCTCTTCTTCGGTCATGTGTAGTCGGTCACCCTCCACAGCCAGCCCAGTCTTCTCTCTCTCTCTCACACACACACACACACGCACACGGGCGCGCACGCACGCACAGAGCAATCCGACCTCGTCATCGTCGTCGTCAATGTAGTAGCAAAGCCCCTGGCCTAGCAAACAACGAGCAGCAGCAGGCAGCGTCGACTAATTCTGACCCTTTCAATTAAAACCTTTCCTTTTTTCGCCACAGCAGCCGGCAAAAGATACTTGGAAGTTTCCAGCCTAGTCACGCCTCCTCTTTCGTCTTCTTCGTCGCCTTTGGCTTCTCCTACTGGTCTCAGCAGCTCCTCAAACAAACTCGATGTCATGGAAGTGTAAAACGCATTTAGCCGAGAATGTTGCAGCTTCTCGGGGGCAAAAGAAAACACGCAGAAACGTTGTAGATGGACCAAGACAAAAGGACAAATTTCCGTCCAAAGTGACGACGACATCGACGACATCGCTGCAACCACCGATTTGAAGAAAAAAATTACGATCTTATCAAACAGGGCTGGAGAGCAGCAGACGGACGGACCTCGAGACAATAAGTGAATGGTCACTGGCTGACAAAGCATGCAACTGAGGGAACGCCAGATGACTCTTTTCGAGATAGAGCGACATCGCGGCCGCGGTGGCGGTGGCGGCGACGGCGACGACGACGACGACGACGACGACGGCGACGGCGGCGGCGACATCTTTTCTCTGCAGCAAAAGAGACCTGTGATTGGCGGAGGAACAATCAATGAGGCATTGTACGAAGAGAGGGGCACACACATCTTCCAGCTCATAGTAAGAGCGTGTGACCGCAGCCACGTATGACGGGAAGAGCTGCAGCGGGTCCCACACCGTGGCCAGCGAGTGCTACAAAAATAAATAGCTCGAAGAGAGGAGAGAGAAAGATCAAAATTGTGTCTCTGCTCCGGCAGAAGGAGTTTGTACCTTCCAGTGGTGAGAGCAGAATCGTCTCATTGTCTGTACGATTCACTATTTCATTCGTTGTCCAAAGCTGCCAATTAATTCTCAGTGCAGCATTATCAACCCCCGGACAGGCACGCACGCACTCACGCGCGCATTCACGCGCGCACGCACGCACGCACGCACGCAGAAAAATCATCCTCTTCTTCCTGCGTCCAGCGTGCTGGAAGTTGACAGAAAACAAACAGCGCGCGATGATGAGAATCTTTGTAAAAAGGGTGAGAGAGCGAGAAACGGAAGTCAATTAGCAGGGTTAACCTTGCTTCTCGTTCTCCTGACAGAAGCCGTCGCTGCTGTCGTCGTCATTGTTGCTGCAGTTGTTGGGAAGTGAACTTTGGATATTTTGTCACCATGCAGAGCTGAGTCTGCTCTTTCCTCCTCGCATTCATTCGGAAGATAAAGCTGCTTCATATAGTCTGTGACTTGGCAATGTTGTAAAAAAAAACATGCAAGTGTGATGCATACTGAGTGCGTCAAACGTATCAATTGTCATCCTTGCATTATCCAGGAAATCCTTGGCGGCGCCAAAGATCTTCTCAAGTGCAGCCTCGAGGCCTTGCCAGCATTATTGATCGCAATGGTGGTCGGGCCAGTAACATGGTCATGGAGCTTTCAAGGAGGCCCTCAACGACGCTGAAACTGACATTTGGGGAACATTTGCAGGCCATGTGATGTCTATTAACGTGCGCTGAGAGGGAAAAAAAAGCCTCACTGGACCCTCCGCGCTTCTGCAGAGAGATCTGGTTTGACATTAACCCTTTGCTGCTGCGCCTGCTACTTTACAAGATCAGTTCACAAAGCTGCTTCTTGATGGATGACTATGCAAGGCAAATCCTGGATCAGCAGATCCAGGCTGCATGCACAGAATCACTCAGGTCCAAAGTTTCTCCGGAGGTGTCGTCCTGCTCCGCCTGCCCATGTGGGCATGGCAGGACCCAACCGGAGAGTTGACATATGTAATAGGTCATGTCCCAATGCCCAACTTGGTGCATCATTCACTTCCGGCTAATGGAGCTACAGCAATGAGCTTTGTGGCACTGTTTGAGAAATCACCACAGTGGCTTTTTGTCACCATTGCATGACCCCAAGCCCAAGTGCATGCTCAGTTACGTATGTGGCAGGCACTTCTTAACTGGAGCCCACCGATCATTGCATAAGTTAGCTGGCTGATGCACCTTGTGCGACTAACAAAACACTACTGGTTCTTTTTCTCTCTTGTAAATTGTCACTTCAGTAGCAAGATCAGGACATGTTTGGCTTAACTAATCAAGGTCGCGAGGTCTCTCGAGCTGGCTCGAGGCATTGGTCAGGGCTCAGGGTTCGACACAATGGATGGATGAATGGCGCCAATGCTTGAACTAAGCCCGAAGCCTTCATGCTGGAGGCTCGGCTCGATACATCTCTCATTCAAACATACACAAAGTTTGCAGACTCGACAGCACTGATTTTCTTGACGCATTCCCTGGTGCACTTCCAAGCAGTGCTGTATGCACTGCTGTATGCACTGCTGTATGTACTGCCGTATGCACTGCTGTATGCACTGCTGTATGCAGTGCTGTATGCACTGCTGCATGCACTGCTCTGCGAGCAAAAATGTGTGATCGCGTGCTCAAGCAAATAAAGAAAGCTGGAAAAAAAAATGTGTGACACTCACACACACACACACACGGGCGCGCGCGCGCGCACGCTGACGAAGATAGGGAGCAATTTTATCGGGATGCGCGACCAAGCGTGGAAAAAGTCTTATGGGAATGGCGGTCGATTTTTCAAAATTTCTTCCTCGTTTCCAGGAGCTCCAGAAGAATGACAGGCACCACCGCGATGTAAAATGTCACTCTCACCTCCTCTGTCTTCACCGGCATCTCCGTCGTACGTGCAGATAAAAGGGTTCCACCCCACCTTTTCCGTGAACCCGGGTGTTTTGCCTCCCAAGCGGTCGGCGATGACAACGGAGACAACGTCGTGTTTGCCCAGGCATTTATCACCACATTCTTCTAGAGCTGCCGAGCCGCTGCTACCGTCTGTCAATAAAAAAGACAAAAGAGAGCGTCCTTTTCCCCTCTCACAGGTAGAAATGTGACCTCTGGAGCTCTTATAACTAACGGCATTCCGCTAAGAAAAAGACACGCATTCACCTGTTAGATGCAAACAAGGGGAAGAATAGTTCGGCCGGAGCTGCCGGCTGAAGAAGGACGTGAAATATTCATCAATTCTGATGCTGTCAGGCAAAAATTAAGCTCACTGTGTCTGATGCCACAGCAGATGGATGATCGACCCTTCTGGTCTGCTCAGAAGGGCAGCCAGCCATATACATAGGAATAGGGCTGACTATATTTTTTCCTCCCAATTCAATGGGGAGGAACATTTGAGCAGGGCCTCAAATTGATTCTAGCTCTTCACCCCTCAGCTCCTCGCAGCGCAGACACGATTTTTTTTTTTGAACCAGGTCGCAGGAGAAAAATCCTTCCTTCCTCTTCATCAACTTTTACAGCTCCTCTTCCACCACACGCATCAGTTTGGCGGAAGAGGTCTAAGTCTATAAATTGGTGCCGACGACCAAAGGTGCTAAGATGGCGATGTCGGCCGTAGCAAGAGGCACGGGTGACAAAAACGATCCCGTTCAAAATCCCCCCAGAGAGTGGTGAGACCCAGAGGGTTCCTTTCCCCCTCCCTCCAAGTGGGCATCATCTGACTGCTGCACATGAACAGGACATGATTGATCTGTTGCCCCATGGCAGTGGAATGCGTCATCAGCAGGACTTGAGCATGGAGGAGGCACAAGCTGATGTTGCAAAGCAAAATTGCGGATTTCAGGTCGGTGAGCAGAGGTTTTTCCCCCGGAAAAAGGAGGAAGAAGAAAGGAAGTAAGCAGTGAGAGAGGAGAGCCACTGAAATAGCAGAAGCCGTCATGAATGCCTGCTCGAGATAATGGCCCGGAGGAGCAAAAACTAAGCTGCAGCAGGAAAGACATTGATCATGTCGCGCGAAGAAGGAGGAAGAAGAGACAATTATTTCCTCAGTCAATACCTCACTGACTTTTTTGCCACTATTTCGGCTTGCCACTAACGTCCGGTCAGAGGAAAAAGCGTGCGTGCTTGCGAATGAACGACGTCGTTCCACTTTGAAGGCAAGGGAAGAGAAACCAGGAACATTCTGCGATTAGGAGGTTTCTCTTACATACAACAACTACCTGCACATAATGCATCCCTCATTATGCCGCGTAGCGAAACGTTTAATCGCCGTCGCGGCGGCTGCAATTGCCATGGGAGTCCCTGTACCGCTAGTTATTAAGCCAAAGAACTTATTTATAACGCTGCGCAGGAATACAGCACCTCCTCCTCCTACTTCTACTCCTCCGCGTGGGACTGGGCAGATGCGCCCCCGACCAAGTGTGCGCGGTGCGCACTGCATACTACGTACAGTGCTGAAGGTGGACCTTATACATAGAAGTAGCGGCTAAGTAATTGGCCCAGTGCGACCAACATCATCTGGCGGCGGCTGGAAAGTGGCAATCATGTAGCATAACTCCAAAAGGTCCCCATGGCTCAACCCACATTACGCGCCTTGGTTAGTTAGTGGCGAATGAGGGGAGCAGCAGTCAGAGATGAAAATCAACCACCGTTTCTGGAGTACCACATATGAATGTTCTCTCTCGTTGGTGTCTCCGACCTCCTTTCTCTTCTCTGCAGTCGCTGCCACAAATGACTGAGTGATCTTTATGGTCCCCATTAGTGTCAGTGACAAGCCAAGAGACGACGTGGGGAGGCTCTGTGAAAAGGGTCCACGGAGGAGAAGATGTGAACATCCATCTCTATTTGACGGGGGAAGAGAAGCGCCTTCGCTACCTCGCTCGCCAGCAAAAAGGAGAGAAACGATCGGTTGGGGGACCAAGTGAACAGTTAGAAAGAGAAACATCCCGGCGAACTCGCTATAGTCGTAGAACGAGTGATTTCAACGCGGGGGCAATGCAATAAAAAGGAAAAAAAAAAAAACAACCCCAAGCAAAAACTGCCCAATTCATTACGCCCAAAAGTTATCCGGCGTCAGGCAGAGTGGGCGGGACGCCATTGTAGTATAGTCTAGGCGATGAGGGATGGCAGGCTCTTAATCATGGAGGGAGAGAGCAGACCGAAGAAGACAAGTGCGTCTTCCAATGAGAGCATTCATACCGCAAGAAAGTTCTCACGCGACAAATGCATGTATTGTAATTGCCGGCAAAAAGAGAGGTTATTGTCACTTCTGGCGCTCGCTCTACAGCGTGTACCACACGTACTGCGGAAGAACGATGTCAACGTCGGATACTCACGCCAGAACTCACGCGATTCTTGAACTGGGAGGCAAAGCTTTCTCATCATCATTCGTGGCAGCCAAATGTGACGCCCGCCTTCCTCTGGCTACTCGTGTGCTCGGTGTTCAGTGTGTTGCCTGATTCACACAACAGGAAGGAAATCAGGAGGAGATTTTGAGAGGAAGCAGCACAGATCAGGGGGGGGGGGGACATCCCCAAAATCCTGGTACTGTACTGAGTCTTCCGTTGGGGAGGTATAACAATGCAGTTACGTCGACCAGATTCTGTTCCCAGAACACGATCTCTGTCTGTGTCCAGTGGTGTAACTAACAAAAATGAAGTGAAGATCACTTGGCGGCGGCTGGGGGATGCAGCAACTACGAACCGTAGTACTTGGCAGTGGGCCTATTGACTCTGGCAAGAACCACCCAGTGTGTTTGGGCACTGCCTGTGTACGCGGGCCTCGTCTCTTCTGCTTAACTGTAATGCACTGGCGTGCCCACGTCCAGTATGGACACGTTGTTCCTGGGAACTTCTGCCTGACATCTCATTACCACAGTGTCTACGTGCCATTTTCCACCGTTCGTGCAGGCAATGATCAATCTTCGGTCAGAAGTCTCCCCCCCTTCCCTCATGCTGCATCTGTTCCCGGTATGGATTGGGAACAGGCATTTGTTGCTGCCGGTCCACACGTCGTCCAGGAGGAAGAAGGAATGTAATTCAAACGAGAGAGTAATAGACAAGGGCCGGCGGCGACCAAGATTTAGCTCGTTCCCGTGGCCTCGCTCTCAGCGGCAACACAGCGACCGGGCAACGGTGAGAAATTCGTGGCTGGAAGTCACAAAGAAAAACACCAAGCAAATTGAGGGAAAGAGAGAGAGATGACGATGATGACGGTGGCCACTCACCAGAACGGAAGGAGGATGAAGCAAGAACAGGCAGGGGAGAGAATCTTTGGCTGTAACTAATCTTAATAGTCATTCGATGCCGTCCTCTTGATCGTGATAACACAGTCAAGAAGTTACAACAAGCAACCCCCTTTTATATCTTTCTTCTTTAACCCTTCTGCTCTCGTGCATTATGGCTGCTCACATAATCAGCTGAGTCGTTTGGCAGCCGACGACAAACAAGTCATCTCTCACGCTTTGATCCGCTCATATCTGCGCCACATCGACATCGTCAAGACTTTTGAACTTTGCTTTGTGCCTTCTTCATCGTATTGTTCCATGCACTTAGTTGCCTATCTGGTCGTAACCTTTCGTCGCACTGCCAGTGCCTACCTAGGTAGAGTAACTAAGCTGGAAGCTTCTTTTGGTATTGGTGCAGCCAACTCATGAAGGAGGAAACGATCCGTATCCTTGGTCACTGGAGAGTGAAGTCAGCTTACTGGGAGGAGGTGAGCAATCACCATCTTTGAGCGGGGCATCCCAGCGGAACGGACGGACGGATTGTTGCACCCGCTCTGGCCGGCCATTTAAACTGACATGGCCACCACCACTTCTTCCCGAGAGACCGGATGTGGCAGCAGCACCACCAGCAGCAGCAGCACCTGTTCCTTTGAGAAAAAGACAAGCAAGCAACGTTTGCGTTGTTTTTGATCATCCTCTGAACATTTCAAAACCGTCTGCTTGGCTGGGAAGGGCAGTGACGGAGGAAGTGTCGGCTATGGGAGGAGGAATCAACCTACGACGATCATGATGATTACCCTGGGGTCCAAGCACCTGCCTGGAAGCCCCTTCCCCATAATGCTCACGCAAGACACACACACGCGCGCACGCGCGCGCGCCTTGGCAACGCTCGGGGCGCTCTTTCGCTCCCATTCATTAAGGCAGCGTGTTGTATACGGAGTGTCGTAACTACTAGGTACGCACAACTGTGTTCGGCACACGCCTTGGGTCACAAAGACTGCGCTCTTAGTGGCGGCGGGCAAATGATACCGGCAGGAGGAGGATCTCATGGTCTCGACGGACTCCGCGAGCACTTAGGTAGTTAGATCGAGGCACACGTGCCTGCTTCCTTTGTCATCGAGCACGTTAAGAACTGTGCTCTCCCCCTCTTAACTGCGGTCATACAATGAAGACGCGTGCATGTGACATTACGACTTCCGTTCAAGACAGGGAAAAGACAGGAAAAGATCCACGAAATTAAGCCTAAGACATGTCTACCAGAGCTGCCCTGGCTGCTCACGTTGGCGACGGAAATGAAAAAGTCGACGACGCCAGCAGCACGTGGCTCTTGAACTTTTTTGTGCTCCTTCAAACACCTGCCACTCTCCTCCATTTCTCGACAATCGCACCGACTCCCACACGATTGAAGGAAGATGACTGCATGATTTGTCCCCTTTTCTGCTAAAGGTCGCTCCTATGTTCAAGTTCTGCAAATGATGAGATTTCCTTTCGACCTTTAAGCAAAAGAAGCGCGGCTAAGAATTTTCCGCCACATCATCCAACTCGAGACGAATTTGGCCTCTCCTTCTTCTTTGCCCGATTCTAAAGAGCAGTTCAATTTGACCTTCTTGCAGGATCATTCCTTAAGTGCAACAACGAACTCACACTGGCGCGAACACCTCGAAGATCCTGGGCCAGTAGCGCTCCATGTACCTACACGTACACTGTACGCGCCAAGTGCATTATGTTACTTGTGAGTGAGGCACGATTTTTGCTGAAAATAGCAAAGCGTCGAGTCACTTGGAGGCAACCTTGTACAAGGGATGAAGAAGAAATGCCCGGTGGTTTTTTTTTTTTTTAAAAAAAAAAAACTACAGCAACTTCGAATGCGACTGTGTAAGGAACCAACAAGTTGTGGGCCCAAAAAAGGAACTGCCCTTCGTCGTCACGTCTTTCTTTAGCAGAAGATCGCCAACCATTTAGCCACATAACCCTTTTAAGAATAGAGAGCCTTCTCGGCCACAAAAGGTTTGAGCAATTCACGCACGAACTCCGGCGCTAATTGAAGGTCACCATCGAGAAGATGTAAGGGGTACACATTCTACAATAAACGTGTATTACACAAGCAAAAATTGGTCGGGAAGATTCACATCGCCCCATCACAAGTCGTCAATGGACTAAATCCCTTCTTCTTTCTACGTGTGCTTCACCAAAGGAAGAAAAAAAATCTACGTAGTTGATTCAAACTGCCAAACTGCTGATTGTATGACTGATAGCTTACATGATTGGAGAAGTCTGAAGAAAGGTGTGTAGTAAAGTGCAAACGGTCGATTGGTTTCGGCATTTGCACATTCTAATGACATCGTCGTATGGAGACCACACGTGCCAAGCTCAACCCTGATCTCCATTCGACACGGGCCTCAAAGGCAATCTCAAAAGATGATCCCCCCCTCTCTCTTTTCATATGTGCGCACGCACAAATTATACGTGCTTTTTATTAAGGTTCGGCCAGGACGAAACACGCAAAGCACTTTACAGTTATCATGGGCGCAAACACCACTTTTACAGGCGCTGCTCGCTGCAGCGCGGCTGAAGTCATCGGCGCTCACAACTGCAACTCTGATTCCAGCCCTTCCTTTCCACCTAATTAAAATCTGAGCTAAAATCTGGCTGGGATGTCTGCATGTGCACAAAGTCATTCATCGATAGGCATCTGTTCGTTAACTTCTCCTCCTTTGTCCTGAGGGCAAAGTCGTGCACGCGTTGTGGACTGAACTTTGTAGCGTTTGGATGGAGGTGCCGGCCGCAGCTCTCCGAATATGTCAACCGCAGAATTCGCAGAAAATTCGGGCTCTTTAGCTGATACGAATTTCGTGAGTGGTGTTCTTAGTCACGGACAAACCCTTCTTCTGCAGTCGCCAGCGAAAAATGTCCGTGAAGCGGTGCGGGGTCCACGCACTGATGAGTGTGCGTGGTGCATGCATCGAGTGACGACCGGTGAGACAGTACAAGTGACATTCATGTACCTATTTAGTACTTTCTTGTCACTTGCTTTGAGACATTGGTCGATCACTCGTGGCATGAGGCCGGATTGGTACAATGGGTAATCCTGGGAACAGTGCTTTCGGGAGTGCTAAATGCTCTCTACCCCTCCACTCTGTGTGCCAGTGGAGACTCACATTCCTACGTCAGACTCTGGGCTCCCCTGCCATAGTTGGTCAGGCAGTATGCTGTGGTGATTGGATGAGCGTTGCCTGAGCAGTTCTTTGTATGGCTTTGTTTTTTCATTCCTGGCCGACTGTCACGATTTGAGCTCAAGTCAGCCCGGGTCACCCTGGGCCCCAGTAACCTTGCAATAACTAGCATGCACGTCCCCAATTGGGCTTCCAGGAATCTCTTTCAGGGACCTCTATAAGAAGCATGCTTCTCCACTGCAGTTTTGCGACACCACCTTGCCAGAGGTGATGTCCAGCAATAATTGGGGCAACATTACTGCACTGGTCCACAAGCAGTGCTCATTTGCTTATGCCACTTTCAGCTGGACTGTATTTGCTGCGAACGTACAAGGAAACCATTCATCTCCCTCACAGGATCACCCATGGGTTGGGTGGATTCTGAGGGCCCCCTCCATCACGAGGTACACACTGACTGGGCTAGAATTTGACACATCGATGCATTAGCACTGAAGTGTTGGACGCATATTGCCGTCACTTGAAGGCATATGGGGACTGTCGACTGACAAAACATGCGTGGCCCCGTGAGAGGTCACAGGACGTGTCACCAGATATGCGAGTGCGTGCGCCTGCGTACACAGGTGTGTGCGTTCGTGCGTGCGCTCCTTATTAGACTCTGTACTATCAGGTAGTGGCAATAATGTCAAGGCCTGGCTCAGTGTCGTGCTGATTGAATACAAACCAATTTCAGGTCTAAGAGGGGCCTTGACCAAAAGCACGACGAGAAGCCAAACTTTTTCTACACTGGAAGATAAATAGTCAAGGCATTTTGAGCTTAAATTTGGAAAGAAAATTAGCTCTTAATGACGGCAGCTGGCAAAGGACGCATTAACTAAAGTGAAAGCTCTCACATACACTGTTCATTTTGAGGGTTTAAAGAGATAATCTCATGGTAAACTTTGGTCCTGTTCTCCCCCCCCCCCTTCTTGACAGACTGACTGACTAAAGCTTGCACTTGTACGTCCACGGTTCCCCTAATTACCAGGAGAAGGTCATTGTGAAGAAGCCGAAAAAAAGATCACTAAGCACATGAGAGAAAGAGCATGAGGGTGACTTATTGAGAAGCAATTCGTCGAGAGGAAATATTGCTGCCTCTTGAGTGAGTGGGAAATGACATGTTGGGTGCCACCCGGACCACAATAGAAATGGTGTCGCAGTGGCGGCAACAACAGATGTCGGCTGATTCTATTTGTCACGGCAGAATTACCACCACCGGCCACATCAATTTGTGTGTGATATAATCACACTTAAGTGACCGAGTTGGGGCAGCCCGGCCCGAAATGATCCACTGTCAAGCCCAATGTCTCTAAGGAGGGGGGGTCATTTCAGATCGGGGCGAGGAAGGAGAAGACGGTCGATAAGACGAAGGAGAGATGACAAATCGTCCATCGACGGCGGGCGCGACACGCCAAGGGTGAAATTTGTTTGTGGACGAAGAAATTTCTTTGACCGACAATTGTAGAGCAGCAGTCAAAGGGACCAAGGAGGAGGACAGGCACTCGTCTTGGCAGAGGCAGTCCGCTTCGATGGTTCTCACGATTGGCAAGGTGATATTTTCAAGCGTGCGAAATCGTGTCATCATCTAACGATGCCCATCACAAATACGGTGCACTAATGTACTACTGCGCCCTGAGCTTTGGGGGGGGGGGACGGTTATGGATGAACTATGTACGTAAGCAGCGGCAGCGCACATTTTCATCCGACATGATAAATTGTTCCTCCCGGACAGGTCACATACACACGGGGTGCAGCAGCACAGTAGCGTACGTGGACGAGGTGGGCGCACAGTGGAGGGAGGGCGACGTCAAAGCTGCTCCAGCAAAGTTCGCGTTAGGGTCGCGCCCAAAGAGCTTTTGCCTCCGCCTCCTCCTTCCAAATCATAATCCGCGTGTCCGATGCCCAGAGACATTCTGCAGAAGCAGCAGCCATGACTTACCTATGGAGAGATGAAAAAAAAATGGCGCCCAGGTCATAAATCAAAACCACACTCCAAGCACAGGGGATCAGCAACGGAATCAAAAATGGATACGTGAAAGGCATTCTTTGGGGCTAATCTTTTCTCCCTGTATGTGTTATTAAGCCCTCCAGTGATGGCAACTTCGGAGAATGCAGATCAAGACCATCTGAAGATCCCCACTCGTCTGTCCAGATGTGACACGGGCCATCCACAAGATGGCTGGCACTGAGCCTCCTGCTCCGGATGGAGTGGAAACAGACGTCCCGGAGACCGAAAGGAAACGACAAAGTGGTGAGCTGATGATGTCGAGCATGGCACACATTCTTCAACGCCAGGGGCCACAGTGCAAATTATCGTGCCTGCGCGATGAGCTTGTGGATGCATGTGCAGCGTCATGTGTCGGAGTACAGAGGACGCGGAGTACGTAACGCGGTGTGGACACGGTAAGGCACCTTGTTTCTTTGGGAGCTGAACAGGAGATGGGGCTGACTGCCTTGATGGTTTCGTTCTGGCCATCGGACGCGTTCGTGTCACAGAACGACTCAGCGCAAACACCTGCCCAACACACACACACACACACACACACCTGTGGGCTATACAAGCGAGTGGAGATCCTGGTTTATTTAAGCTAATCACGGCGAATTCTTTCGTTATCACATAATAACAATCTTTGAGGAATGGACAGTTCACCCCAACGTTCGTCTGCTATGGCCATGTTTGGTCGAGACCTCCTTCCGCAGGACAAGTCAACCAGGCACCATCAGTTTGAGGCAGCTTTGTTCTTGGCCAATGATCGCCAGTTCATACACACAGGAAATTGACTCCGCCGTCTCTTTCTCGCTCCTTTGGTAAACACAAATTCGCCTGAATGGGAGGACAAAAGAACCAAGCACAAGTCGGCCATCGACCGGACGACCGATTGGAACGGGGGTCACTGGAAATTGATTTCCTTCCTCTGCCCAGGGAGAATGAAAGAGGAGCAGAAGCAATTGCGACGACACAGCAGAAAAAAACGGTTTCCTCTCACAGTCAATAGAAATGATAGCCTTCATTATGGTGTGGAAAGGAGACATAAAAAGCCTCAAAAGTAGGGAAAAAAAAGCGATCCGATTCGTTTCGCTGCCACTGCGTTATGAAAAGTGCCGGGTTTGCCACCGACGCACACGTCAGCAAGAAACACGCTGGCAACTCTGTTGACTCTAAGGCTGCATTCGGTGCAAAGAAACACCGGGGAGGCACTGAATCTTCAGTGTTCCTATGACTTAACACACACACACGTCGTAAGTTGCCAAACAAGAAAAAGTTACGCTTAAAGAGGCAAGCAACAACTCTAACAACCGGGGTAGCACGGTGACGGAAGGCTTTTTTGGGGTAGAGTCTTCGGAACTTGACTCGTCATCGTCTCTTTCTATAGAGAGTGTCATTAGTTTCACCGGTCGTCTCATTACGACAGTTCCAACACTACCGCAACCCTAAGAAAACGATGCTAGGTCATTCTCACTCACTGGCAGGAATCTTGGGGAGGGAGTAAGAGACAGAAAAAACCCTTTCACATGGGAAGACCGTAGTACACGATGAGCCAACGAAAAGCTGGTGAAAGGGGCAACGACATGGATCTTGCTGCAGTAGCCATATCTGGGTGCAGTTTCACCCTGGTGACCCAGGAGGGGGCAGCTGAACCGCGTTTCTTCCAAGAAAAGTACAAAGGCCATCGTCGTTACCCTGCACATTTCGTTACAAGTGTTCGTACGAACGTGTGTGCACTGCATGAGTCACTGAAAGTCTAAGAGAGAGCCCACACGAGATTAGCTGCGTCCTGGATGACATCATCCTGTATGGACGGGTCAGAATTGTGAATGACATTGTACTCGGAGGGCGGAAAATGCGGTTGAAAATCTTTTTTCTTTCTTTCTCGCTCACACTGTAGTACTGTGACATGGGCTAGTAAAGTGCAGATGAAACGTGTGACTGGTAGTGCCAGAGGAGAGGCGGCCAAAGTGCGCGTCATTTATACCGATTTGACTTGCAGTTTTCTTTGATACCTTCTTCTCCTTTATAAAGCAGGCTGCTTGGAAGCCTCTTTTATCGAGACGTTGAAAAAGAAAAGCCTGACCGGTGGAAGAGTTTAACCCGCTTCATGATGCTGTTCCTGGCTTTAGCAGCAAACTTTTAAGTTGTATCGCCGTCAAAGAATATAGGGGCAAAGCTGAATGAATCACTGAAACTGCAAACGAGGCAGAAAGGTATGATTTGGGGACGACAAATTGCACAAAAAGAAGAAAGAGAGAAGAAAGACAAGACATCTCTGCGAAAGATCATGATGGCCGTGACAAAATGAGAAAGGTCAGGAAGCAAATTTGACCTTACGTCAGTCTTCATTTTTTCTTGGATGTTCCTTCTGCTTTGAGGAAAGTGTGAATAGGCTAAGTGCTTTGAAAGGCATCGTCATGCTGGTTCAGCTTTGCCCGCGGGCCAAATAGAAAACCCTGCATTTTATGCGTGTCAGTTGGGAAAAGGCGAAGGCGAGGGCGACGGCGAAGGCGACGGCGAAGGAGGAGGAGAAGAAGGCGAAGGCGAAGCTACAACTGTTGCTCCCTTCTTTGTGTCCGTTGGCACCGCAGCAATCAGGAACTCACTGCTTTGTTTTCCACCATACGAATGACTTTGGCGCGGAGAAGCATCCAACGGTGATCCAGTGATTTGAGTCTGTGACCACAGAAGCATAGTGAATGGTGCTTATGGTGGAGAATGTCATCCAAGGCCCTTTGCGCCTACGCATTGATGACGATTGTCACCATAATCATGGACACGTGCGCAGGCGCACAACTCAGTCAGACGGAAACTCATGCACGCAAATTTGCAGCAGCGGCCGGACAAAAAGTTGTAAGCACGTCTTTGCGGCATGATACTCTTCTGCACGGCTACTTGCATTCGAGCACTGAAATTTCTGACTGTCTCAGCAAAATAGGCCAGTTTTGTAGCACGACAGCGCTGCAGAAGACGAGTAGGTAGACAAACAGTTGAGGCCTAACACTAAATTTTAACACGTAAGTGGCACATTGGACACTCGTCTCAACCCCCTACCCTTCCTCCTCCCCCTTCCCCCGCGTGAGTGACAACAGCATACGGGACATCAAGTGCAAAAAAGGCGGCGACTTTGAAGGACGTTGGCATGGTTGGCGGCCATATGTACTTCCATGACTTCCCTCTTCGGCCTTTGGCGGCGAGGGCCGACTACTGGGTAGTTTTTTGTGTAGGCAGGCAAGATTTTTTCTTTCAGCCCAGAGATCATGACCCAGCAGTTTCAAAAAGGAAACCTAAGCTTTAAACCAAACATGCAGATGAGGATCGGGCAAGGGACAAGAGCTGGCGGTTTTATCACCTTACTTGTTTCATTCACATTGCAAAAAAGCTGGAAAAAAAGGCCAGCACATATAAATGAAATGAGGGTCATTTGCTTTGCTCGAGCACCAATACGAAGCAAAAAGTCCAGGCATCATCGCTCTCGCACGCATGTAGGCCCAAGTAAAAAATATCATCCGCAGACAATCATCTCTCGCCCGTGCATGAAATTCCGGCCATAAAAAAGCCCTTGCTTCCTCTCTCTTCCCAAGGCAATCATTATTTGTTCCTCCGACCGATACAGACGTAAATTGCGTCTTGACCAAACCACAACATCAGTCCAGGAGAGCCGGGGCAGCAGTCGAGGTGCGTGAGGTACGAAGACATACATCACTCGCTCATTTAAAGACTGCATTTTACTACACACAATATACGAGCCGTCGTCAGCCATCGACATTACAGAAATGAGCTCGTCATCAACGTGAATTGTCAGAGTGCTAATTGCAGTCGTGCACGTTGATGCTCCGGCAACACTTGCAGCAGGACTGCAACGGTTTTGCCAGAGTTGCCCCTTGCTCACGGCCTCCCACGAGGTGTGGGGCGGGCATCACGCACCCCCGTCGTCGGACTCCTTCAGGCCAGCTGTGGACGCCAGCTTGCCAGACGACGCGCATTCGCACGTGATACGTTTTCTGCATGTTGATGGCCGACTGCATGAGACAGACGTACGTAAACATTCCCACTGGTGCATTGCAATTGAGGTCGTTACCGACGTCTTCTTTTCCAGGGGGTTTCATGCCAAAAATAATTTCTCCCCCCCCCCTGCGCGCGCGCATGTGTGTGCGTGCGTGCCGGTTCCGTTATCCACTCCACTCTGCGAAGAAAGACACAGAGATGATTTCGGGTGGGAGAGCAGCTGAGGAAGAAGAGAGGAACTTATCTTGCTTTTTTGCCACGCGTGTGCGTGTGACCAAACGGGGAGAACTAAAAACCACGGGGCAATTTCTCTCCTCCCTCCGCGACATCCCAAGCGCGACTGACGACGCCGCCAACACGAGTCACTGGTCCGTGTCAAGAGGAAGGAGTTGCCAAGACACCACTGTCTCAGCACTCCCAGACGGCATTACAGCAGTCCGCATCTCCTCAGTCCGGGCGTCGACGCCGGGCGTCCACGCCGGGCCGTCCACGCCGGGCCGTCCACGCCGGGCCGTCCACGCCGGGCCGTCCACGCCGGGGTGAGGTCAGCAGCTAATGCGGACACAAACCAATCGCGCTGCCAGCCCTTGACCACTCCGGCGGGGCAAAAAGCTCAGCTCCGGCGCCATAATCTGCTGCACAGATCAGATGTGATGAGTGCGACCACTTGGCAATTCTGGCACGCAGACCTGGGCAAATTTCTTATGGTTGCGCAGTTGCGCGTCTGCACTCTCGCCAAGGGCCAAGGGAAATTGCCAGGGAAGACAGAATTAATGATGCTGCTGCTGTTGCTCTTCTCCCAGTGGAAATGCCGGAGCGGAAATGGCGATTGGAGGAAGAAAGCGGACGTATTTATTATAGCAAAAACCTGGGACGCAAAGCGACTAACCAAATGTCGAGGGATATTGAAATGAACAAAAAAGTCACCTAACGTTCGTCTCATGCTCGTACGTGCCGGGAGGGGGTTTCTTGCTCTTGGGGCGCTTCCCCCTGGAATTGTGGACATAGGGAGCAAGAGCACCCCAGAAAAATTTCGGCCAATTTCATCAACTTTCACCCCCTAAAAAAAAGGCCCAAATCCCAGCCTCTCCACCTCGCTGTCTTTTGAGTATCAAAATGGGCAGTCAAACGTTGAACTTCTGCACCCAATCTTATGTCTCCCTCTCTCAACAACTCATCTGAGGTGCCCACTCAGCACAAAAACCTGCTACGGCTGCGTTCACGGTCGATTTTACCCTCCGGAAATCAGCTCATGGCAAGGACTTTATGAGGCAGTACACGGAGTACTGCACATGAGACCTGTGCATGATGTTGGGTCGACATGAGGAGTCCTCTCATGATCGTGCCACGCGAAACAGCACGTGGACTAGACTGTGATGTGGGCTTAACGGCGCTAGAGGACAAAGAAAGGTTGCGCTAGTTCGTTGTTGAAGTTTCGTCTGCGCAGCGCCCCTGAGTAGTCTGGGACAGGCCCAGAAGTTCCGTAATGGAAGTGATGATGCTTAACTGGTGACGAGTAGAAATGCACAAATTAGGCAAGAAGCACCATCTCACGATGATTCTCAGCCTCTCACTGAAAAATGAAGCCCAGTTGGAGGCTGCTCTTTTCCATTTGGTCAGAAGCAGTTCAAAAAAGAATTTGGCTGGCATCGCCAATCGCGGGCCATTTTTTTTGCACACTCTGTGCATCTCTAGACTGATGATTTGATGACAATGCTCAGTATTCGCGTGTCCACCTTATTTTTCGCACACACAAAACTCATGCACTACAAATGCAAGCAGAATAGTAAAAATTCAACAAACGTACCATATCAACGGAGTGTTCGTAGTACGCGCAATGCGCGTAGTCATGAATTTATAGTTAGTCCGAACAACTGCACCTATGGCCGAAGGTACGAATACTGTACGTTCATTACAAAATATGCCACTAAGTAGGGTTTTTTTTCTTGACGGACGTGCAATTGCTGCACCAACTGACCATGAAAAGCGCTTCAGAGTGGACGGAGAAATTGTCTAACTCAGAGAACCAACCGCTCTAATGCGCTCCTACTCATTGGAAGCTCTACTGACGGTTGAGAGTGAAAGTGTTTGCTATGCTGACCCATCCTGCAGATGCAGCGGTCATCCGCAGTTGACCTTGGCTTGGAGGAAAACACCGACAGCTTCGACGTGATAACCCAGGGGAGATGGGGAATCGTATGAGGCGACAGGATGAAATTAGTACGCGAGTATCTCTGTGACGACGTCACCAATCAAGCACTTGTTCTTTGCCGAATCCCGAGCAGAAGGCAGGAGAGCATCTGGCAAACTCTCTTCTAGGCTCACACTGCACGCAAATGGAAGGGAGGGAGGTGATGTTGCTCCAGTGGAGCAGCTTGCAGATCAAGCTGACCGATCGACCAAAGAGCGTTGGAAACAGCGGTCGACGCTGGTCTAGACAACAGCTTGTTCGGCTGCACTTTCGCCCCCGGGGGGAAACTGCGCGCAGGTCCTGTTGGAGCACATGGCCACGTTCATCGCCTTGACTGTCCAGTACAACTGGCTTCATAGGACAGAAGGGAAGAAACCCTGATTTTTTAACGCCACTGCCGGCGGCGCCTTTTGTAGTTGTGTATGCATGTAGGCGTCAAGTGTGTAATTCTGCTCAACGCTCACGCGAGCCTCAAACTAACTCAGTCAATCGACCCTGACCCTTGCCAGCCGCTTCCTGTGACCCCTCCCCAGTAAACACGCTTACTGTGTACGTACGTACGTACAACGACAGAGGCTCTCCCACGCAGCGCAGCAATCACACTAGTGTATCCTGTCTCCGAACGGTAATAAAAGCAGAGCGAGAAGGGGAGTCAGCATTCTATACACTCAGGTACATCATGTGTAATAAGTAACGAAGGTTCGTATTGTGACCCCCTGACTCACACCCAGCGCAGTCGGGTGGAGAAAGAAAAAAACGCCAACTAGATGTGCCAAAAAACAAGCGACCGAAAACACATTGAAACAGCCCCCATGCACTTTACCACGCCACTGTTGTACTGTATTTGCAACCATCTACGTGTCGTACTTGCCACCCACCCACCTGGAGCTTGTAAAAAGCACTCAAAGGATGGCGACGGTAAACAATGTGTTGAATGGTGTGGTTGGCAATGGTCGCGTTAACATACAGCGTTCCCCCCCTCTTCCCGTCCCTGTTATGCATTATGGCGAATATCGATATTCGTTACCATGCACTTAGAAATGGCGCGGTTCACAAAACCCCATGCGCAGCGTTAACGTGGTGCCATACGGCACCATAGTGAGGGTGAGCTATGGGCCCATTTCGCCCAAAACCCGGACTTTTGCTAACCCATTACTTTAAGGGGGGAGACTAATATTATTATTCGGGTGTTGCGAGAAACCGTCTCAAAATATATGAAACAAAAAGTTACCTTTGTACTCTTACCTATTGGTTGGTGCCGGCAAGAACGAAGATATGTAATGCCCTGTGCATGGTACTACCCAGTTTGAATAATAAATTTGTGGGCGTCTGTTTGTTGGTGTTGTTGGGTGTCACACCTAGCGCACGAGGTGACGGCGGTGGTGGGGGAGGTGACGCTGATGAAAAAGCACTTTCTCAATTGTTCTTGTTTTGTTGTATGCTGCGACACCAGCGTGAATAATGTCAAGCCAGATCGAATGGATCGTTGAGAATGTCAAGTCAAACACGCTCGCTCACACTCAGTGTTAACAGAGTGGAGTGTGTAAAAACCTCTAAAAAAGGGTCGATGTCACACTCATTCTGTGCCCACACACTTGCCGTTTGGCACGCACGCGCGGGTGGCTGCGCACGCGGGCACAAAAGGTCAACTCTTCTTTTTTCGCCCACACCTAACTGATAAGGATATCAGTCCTGCGACACAGCGACTGTTTCTGCTGTATAAATTGCCTCTTTAGTGCCCTCTTTTGAGGTCGAAGCTAGCACTTTTTTTTGGCCAACTATTATCCTTATCGCGAGTGCCGAAGTAATAGAAACAATATTGCTCTTGAACACTGCACCATCCTATTCTGTCCGCCTTCTTCTCAGGCCCTGCTTGATGAAGCACGAGGGTTTGCGGGCAACAGCGACTGCAATTCCACAAACGTCTGATATTTGGAAACGCTCTCTCGCCCTCTCGACCGCTGACACAGGAGACCTCTCCTTCTCTAGCCCCCTATTACGCACGCACGTTGCGTGGCAGCACACATACTGTACGTGCATACGTCCTGGCCGTCACTGTGCAGAAAGGGGGCGAGAAGACGTAAGAGTGAGCTGAGAACACATAAATGCAGTCTGTACCGCACATCAAGCCCTTAGCGTGGTGGTGCAACAAACTTAGACCTAGGGTCAATTTATGTATATGTAACGCATTCTGTAGGCAGGTGTAAATACGGGAAGGGGGGGGGGAGCAGGCAAGCTTCTTCAGGCAAAAAAAAACCCCGGAAAGCGGGGTCGACACATGAAACAAAGGTAAGGACGGCGTGACCGGAGGTAAGCAGGGGATAGAAGAATAAGAAGCCTGCGCTGCACGCGCATATAACCCGCCTAAGAGGGTCTGGTGTCTAGAAATATGAGAAGTCCGACCGAGACACCAACGTTGTAGAATGTAGCGCGTATGCACAGTATGTACGGCAGAGTAGGTAGTACAGAATAACTTCTGTTCTCCGATCCTCTACTTTGCTCTATGTTCAACAAAAGGGGAAGACAAATCTGCAAGGCTAGATGTAAGATGACGGGAGCAGCCGCACACTTGCAAGGCAGATCTGTGTGTGTCAATAGCTGTGTGCACAGAGGGAGGGCGCAGCACCCCTCAGTGTGACGGGAAGATTGCTGTATGCACACGCGCACGCTGGGGTGATGAGATCTGCATGCGCCATTCTGATCTGTCACACACATTACTACCAAGTCCAGCTGAAATTTCACCCCGGGCCCATGGAAGGAGGAGCATCAAATGCCGCTCCAATTGCTGGCATCATCACCCACTAATGCTGCCTCCTCTCTCTGAACACACACTACCGTTCAACCTCACGCATTTGAGGCTGGAAATAATGTGCCAACTGTTTCTGGCCCATGCACACCACAATTTGCACACCACAATTTGCACCCCAGTCTGATTTGTGAGTGTGCAAGGAGGACCGACCCCGAGGTAAGAACAAGAGGGCGAGGCAATGGCGAACTTTGCACATTCTTACATAGAAGCTTAACTGTGCACAGAGCTGCAGACGGCAGAGAATTCGAGACATGATAAGGCCACTATATTCCTTTTTGACAAAACTGAAACAACCTTGTGGGTATTGCCTTCTTGTGATTGATACGCCGAGGTCTGTTTCCCAACATCGACGTCCGAACGAAGTCATTGACAGTGTGATTCATGCTAAAAAGGTCAAGTAAACAACTCTTATCGCTCGTCGAGGATTCGCCAAAAATCGAGTTAACATCGCGGGGCCAACTTAATCGCCAGTGTGCAACGCACGAGAAAGTCTGCACGGTGACCCAGAAACCAGTGCGAAGGACACAGTCGATGTTGGGGCATATTCAACATTTCCGTTGTGACGCTTGCTATAGAGAAGCAAGCACCGTTCTCAATGATAGTGTCATTCTACCTTAACAGGCTAGCCATCATACAAGTCCATGGTACGCTAGGGGCTAAATGCGTGTTACAAATGATGGACAGACCGCAACGCACACACCCACACACACACACACACCTTTTACACGTCAATGCTTAGTTATCAATCTTGACATTCCTACTGTTGTTGCATTCGGGAAGCTGGCAGATGGATACTATAAGCTGATAACATGACTCTCTTGCAGTGACAAGTTTTGCTTGGCTTGCAGAAGAATGCAAAACCGGAGTGACATAACTTGCGAGGCAATGAGGATAGGAGAAATAATGACTAACGAGTCCGGTTGCAGTACCAAATATGCACCGCATAATTGCAAATCATCATCACCCCTCAGTTCCTTGAACTTAAGCGCCAAAGTCGTGCGAGCTGTGCATATCTTTGGCGTAAAGTTTTGGCTCACACGAGCGGTTCGTGGGTACACCACGGGGACACCATTCTTCTCAGCGAATAATATGCAACACATGCCGGAGCAGTTGCTTAATCAAAGCTGAAGCAATACAACACATAGCATAGTCTGACATATGTGGGGCTGGTGAAGGTTAAGTGTCACAATTTGACGTCATTACTTAATTTTCCGGTACACAAAGAATAAGAGAATAACAGAGTAAAGAATAGGATCTGCCAAATTGAGTGTTGAACGACACGACAATTCAGTGCAATGCAATTAAAAGTTTCAGGGAACTTTCATTTAGGGAACACTCCATAAATTAGATCATCCACCTAAATCAGATCAGCAACACTTTTTTTTTTTTAGTCTATGTGAAGTTTGAGTACCAAAAATACTTTTAACGGTTAAGACAGAAACTTCATTAGCACTACACTTTTTTCTGGTGGAACAATACTTATTTTCTCCTGTCATCCCTAGAAGGAATGTAATTGCAGGTCTTGTGTAGCACTAAAACTTGCTTTTGTCTTTTTTTACTGGATATAGTAAAGCAAGCCAACAATTGATCATTTCCGTGAGTTTCAAGAGCCAGTCAAGATACAAGAGTGTAAAAATGAAAGAATTGCTCATCTGAAGATATAAAAACATTAGTTGCTTGCATGCTTCACTTATAAAACACTTTTTGGCGGTCCTGTGTGTGTATCGTAATCAAGGGTCCTCCGTTGTAGAGTGAAATACGGACATAGTTAAACTTCGAAGTTATGTTATTGCTTGGTCAGCGGCAAGTGTATCATAACTTTGAGACATGACTTTTAGGAAGAACAATAAAGCTTGGTCAGCAACGAAATTAACATAACTTCGACATTTATAATCTTGATACTTGCCTAATTGCAATTCGAACAATCAGAATATCTAAATGGTCGCAATTTTGTTCGAGAACAGAAAGAAATTCTCTACTTTATGAAAGATTTCGCTGGCAAGAAAATGGCGAAAAGTTTAACGCGGTGACCAAAATCTCTCACGTCTTTTTTGCGGAAACTTCGTCTCTCCCATATTGATGTCCGACAGCAGTCGGCACCAAGGGTTTTCGGACCCAGGCTTTCCAGCAGCTGACCCATTTGCTATGAATATTCCGAGTGACGTCACCACTAGCGGGCAGGCTAGTTAGCCCGGGTGACCCGGCTGGCTCGAGTGCACCACCCTGACGTCACTCAAAATATGGGCGGGAATGGGTAGGATCTGGCTCTCGCCCCCTTGGTTGGCACGAGCTGAAGTTAGTGATCGACTGATAGTGACCTCAGCCTTAATTCGCCGAAACTCAAGTTTCGGTCACTAGCCCAAACTCGGTTGATGCTGTAACTTCAAATACTCACGTAGCTGAATTCTGCATTGTCAGCCAACGGCACTGAATTTGTCATGAACTTTAGGCCATTGGCATATTAGAATAAGAAAAGGTCATAACGCAGAACTTGAAGCTGACAACAGGAGAATTTGCCGTGCAGAAAAGCAGTTTTTTCTGCGTTTTCTGGGGTCAAACGATTCCTTTCATTTGTAATGATGTTAAGTAGCAGGGAATTTCGGTTTCGGTTTGATGGCAGAAGTCGACATTACATCCGAAGCTGAAACCGAAATTATGACCGAATTTCGGCCGAAATCACCATTCCGTCGACCATTAGGTGAAACATTCAGAATAAGCCGAGCCAAGCCGAGTCAAAGAGGAACTGGGCCCAAGCCCAGCTCATGAACGACACACCCGGCAATGTCTAAACAGTCTAGCTCTCTGCTTTAGAGGCACACAGACGACCTGAAAAGAATTTACGCATTAGGCTAGGACTAAAAGGGACAACCCTGGAATTTAAGTGAGAGCATCTCACATTTGTTACCCCATTAAGATCGGGAAATATAGCGGCAACTACTGTCCCAAAATCAGGCGTGCCATAAAAGTGCTTCTTAGAGCCTTTTGTCAGGCACTAAAGACTGGTATTGGCACAAATTTCCGCACTTACTCGGCTTCAATGCCTGAATCACACCTCTCAGAGACTTACGAGTTACACCCATATTTTTGAGCTTCCCTACTCAACACCTTAAAGACCTAAAACCATCCCCATTCTGCAAGTTGAGAATACATCGCACGTTCTCAATTGGTGAGACCCCCTGCAAAAGTGTTGGGGTAGTCATTCCTGGCAGACCCAAGCTCCAGATAAAACTTGGGACAAGTTATTGACATGGCATGTGCAATAAGTGATCTGAGTTTGTCATGCGATTAGACCTATTCGTCCGCAGTTATAAACACAATTTGACCTCAACATGACACCATCTTTGGGGCTTTAACGTGAGGTTTGACTTGGATGCTTCTATCCAAATGATGCAATGATAGGCGTGTATGTAGAGTAGTGACGAAGCAGAGAACATCATCAAAGATGAAGCAGACTGGTCAAAACTCAACCGAGTTTATCGAAACACGCAACCCATTTGCCTGGGTCATCATTCCTGTCGAGGGCGCCTTTGATAACGGACTTCACAAACATGATGTTAGTTTTTAGCTTTTGAATTCGCTGATTTGCTTAGTCGGAATGACTCAGTTTAGCTCTGTCTCCACTTGACCAGCTCTTTCGATAGTGACGACAGTGTGAGCAGTAAAAAACCTGTCCTCGTGGGCTCCAAATGAAGGATTGTCCTCGTAAAGTGACAATTTCACCTGGTCCCCCGAGTGTCACTGTAAGCGGCCTCTACCCTTCATGCCAACCGTATGGGCCATAAGTAGGGATACAATTGAGATGAACTACATAAGTGTGCTTAGAGTAATAAACACTAAGTATGCAGTTCACATTTTAAAGTGAGGTTTCTCTAAAAATACCTCAGCGTCAGTCTGATCCACGCAAATCCAAATTTCTCATGGTTCCGCCACAACGTCCAGTTGTATAGGTAGCACCGCCCAAGGGCCATACGGTATGTACAGGCGTGTGTAGCTAACACGGACCGAAAAAACATGCTATATACTAAGTAAAACTGTGCATAACCGACACAGTGGCAGAGCGCTGCAGTAGAGAGGCCACAGACCGAGTCGTCAGTGTGTTTGGGTTTAATTTTTCAAGTAATTCCAACTAATCACACCACTCCTCGTGCTGATCCACACTTCTGACTTAGTCTAGCTCGTCCGCCGAAATGTACATGAGCGAGAACTCGGGCCAGCAGAGCTCGGTTCACCTCGAGTCTAGAGGTCAGCAAGTTGAGCTGGCTCAACACTTTCTCTCATGTCTGCATTATCGAACGACCAAAATTTTTAGACGAATGCATCTTTTTTTTTGCAAGAATATCCCAAGTTCATTACAGTCCATGAAGCACCGCTTGGTGACCTTGTGCGCATGCAAGTTGCTCGGCAGACAAATGCAAGGAGTTTACTGCAGGAGAGACGTTATTAGTGTAGGGGAGCCCATCAGGCATGTGCAGAGCTGCATCGTAGGTACAAGAAGCTAAGAAGACGATGCATTTGTCTGTCGCCCTTACGCTAGGGGCCAAAATAAATGTGGTGTAATTATTCCTCCGTTGAGTGAGAAGCGCTGTGTGCAAGTACAACAAGGTCGGACTACATGGATATAGGGATTTTTCACCAGTACCAGAGGGTGCACATAGCTTACCTCATCCTCCCGTCAGCTCTGCATCCACCGCACCCAAGATTGTCTCAAAAAAGTCCGTTTGGGCCCTTAAGAGTTAAAGCACTAAAGCACCTAATTATTGGAATCGTCCTTATCCAGAGTCAAGGGTCACGCACTTCTGTTCTCGTATGCCTTTGCCTTGCTATATCTTCGCGGTCTCCACCAGTTCCAACCACTTCTTCACCAATGGCACGGTCGGTGCAGAATGAAAACAACAACAAAAGAGCGCGGATAGGAGAGAATCGCCTCTCAGCAGCTGCTTGCTTGCCTATGACCCCAAAGGGCTTGGATAGCAGTTGCATGGTCTCTTAGGAGGCCGAGGTTGAGAGACTCTTGAAAGAAAATTGCGGCATCCTGACCCTCCCGCTTGACGTGAATAGGCTAAGAGTCATAGCTGCGCACGTCACCAGCACTTCTGCGACCACCACGACGGACACCTTCACTACAGAGCTGCTCTTCCCGACCACAGCGGCAGCGTCTTACGTACGTCTCAAGTCAGTGCACAGATGACAGCAAAGTCGTCATAAGCGGTGTAGTGCCTTTATTGTGTCACAACAAATCGCAACTGAAACACCACGTGAAACAACATGGTTGTTACTGTGACCAGGTCCAAAATTGTGACACGATATCTCTTGTGGCGTCTCATCACGATGCCGTGCCTCGTACGCATGTACACAACTTATAGAAACGGATGGGGTTGATCACTGGTTAGCCCCGATGTACAAAGCATTGTTCCTGAAGAACGCCCCAACCTGGACCACTGGCTGGAGCTCACTAAAAGTGCTGCACATTACAATGAACATATCGCTGGGCTTTGGTTATCGATGCATCATGAAGCACAATTATGCATATTCAATAGCTTTGATTCAGCAATTATATATATACTTTATATAAAACAATTGGTACGTACATCACGTACACACTGCATCATACTGGTTCAACGTGACAATACACTCTTTAAGGCACAGAGAGCATGAGTTTAGCGATGTTATCTATAAAATTCAGTATAGACGGTGTCACCTAGCCCCAACTTCCTACTTGTCGGCGACCCAGCGACAACAGCGATGCAGAGAGCAGCTAAGAAATTGTGGTGACGTGATGGAAAATTCCAATTTTACTGCAAAATTGTTCCGTTTTCCCCCAAAATTTCATGACTAGAGAGTTTGATGAAAATCATTACCTTAGGAGAAAAAGAGTTTTTCCTGGATTTGCAATGGACGTTCAATGACTGGAAGCTACACGGTGTCCCACGGATACCAACCATCTCAAAATGGCTATATCTTAGGTTCCACTCAATCAATTTCGAAATTTCCTTTTGCAGGTTGTAGCATGATCAATGGGGTCTTGTGTGATTATTAGACATTTTATTTGTGACACCCCATTCTTTCATACTGCTTGTGACGTATTAGGATTTGGTGAAAATGGCTGCCATCTACATTCAGGCACAATTCTGCACACTTTTGAGGGCAGGGAGATGGAGGACAAGGATGAGAAGGTCCAGGGACTGTAGTAAAGGCCGTAGGAGGTCCAGCCAAGAGAACTCTCTGCGCTGTCTTTGCTCTTTGCCATGGCTTGTTTCTCGTGACCGGAAAATTGAAGGTACCATTTTGAATTAGGTGTAGGAAACAGATGAGTCAAACTGACACTCCAAAGTTTGTGGTCAACATAGCATGAACCCCATTCATTATTCCACAACCTGCAAAAGGAATTTTCAAAATCAGCTGAGATATAACCATTTCGACCGAGTGGTGTGCATGGGACGCAGTGCAAGGTTGGGGTGACCATCTCAGAAGCAGATGTAGCTCTCTAAAGAAGGCCAGAGTGTGGGGACTCTTATGAATGAAATCTTCTTCATCACTAACTTTCAACAACAGTGCAACACCCTCGATACCCAATAATGACACAATTTATCCAGAGATAGTATGCCATGGTTTTTGCCTTCGACTAGCTCAGTAAAATAACATTTTGACTTCAGATCAGATCTTTCAAACTCCCTGTCACGATCCTCCCGTTTTGTACTAAGGATGTCCTTCAACAGAAGATTTTTGTATATAAAAATTTCAATTTCTCCTTCCTCAATCGTTTTCTGCCTGCATGATTTTTTTTAGCATTGTCGGTATAGTGGAAGTCCGATAAATGGGACTTCTCTCTGGGAGCGAATTTTATTTGTTAAGAAAATAGCCTCAGGTAAATGGGACATAATTTTATGGAAATTCCAAGAAAAAGGGTATGTATGTATGTCCCTTGTGAAAATGGGCTATTTTTGCCCAAAATTGTGAACTATTGGGCTGACTTATTCAAAGAAAAATAACAAAGTATAGTCACATTGAGCTTCCCTACGACGAGGGACAAATTTGTGCTGCATTGTTAACAATGAAAAAGAGACTTGGAGGCAGAACAACTTGACTGTCAAAAGGACATAGAAGCAGTGTCGGGTCGACTGTCTACAGCGCCCAAAGGAAAATAAAGATGAGATTAGTCTGTTGTTCTATCATATTGAGCTCGTGTATAATGATGAAAAAATTTGTGCCACGTTGGTGACAATACAGAAATAACCTCATGCTGCTTGATGTGATGACGAGGAAGCCATTGGTCCATTTTTTGCACACAAAATGCAAACAAAACATATTGCTTTTCTCATGTGTGTTGTAGCAGGTGACAAAGAATGAGCTTCCCATCATATATCTCTGTTACATTACCTCATGTGCTGTCATAAAATACGTAGAGGTGGATTTTTGATCCTGAACATGTAGCTGTGATACTTTGTCACAATGTTGAGTAAAGAGGTCCCATGGCAAGGCTGCCATGGTTCGTGCTAGAGTACTCAGCAGTGTCCACTACTGGAACAGATTTCTCATCCAAATATTAAATTTTTTGTGCCCATTCCATTCAGGTATATGCACTCATGGCAGTTCTAGGCCCAACTATCCAAAAACTCGAGGTCCTTCTATCGTTCTATCTCACAGTGCGCATGTTGATAGGAAGTTCATTTTTCCTCATCTGGTACAATGCACTTTCAACAAAAGACTGATGTCTGTTTGCTGTTTGGGTGCAAAAAATTGGCCAAACACTTGTTCTGCATCGCATCAAGAAGCAAGAGGTTGTCCCGACTAAAAAAAAATTGAATGCAAAGTCCAAGTAAAATTGACTCTTCCTCCTCACCCGGACTTCCACACTTGTCAGCATGATGATAGTCATGGCTGGACGCTACGCTATTCCAATGGGAGCTGATCCAAAAGAACGCGCCACAGACATTCAACAATCCCACTAATAAGAATATAAAAAATTTCTGGTCGCAAAAAACCTTGCAAGGGTACCTGTGTCTTCACAATCACGATGACGTCTGAAGGTGCATTTCGCTGATAATGACCCAATTCTGGCCGGCTGCCTGAATGATCAGCTTTAGCTGCGACACCTTGCCCCAAGAGGGGTCGATAACTCCTTCGGCAAGTCCTTTTGAGTCGAAAGATCCCACCGTGACGGATCCATCAGACGAGCGATTAAGATTCTCTGGGACATTTTTGCCTCCATTCTCCAGCATTATCACGACGTCCGTATCGACGAATTTGTCCAAGGGATGCTCTGCGTTGCCGCTGACAAACTTGAAGCCGGACAGCTCCACCGGAGGAGTAAACTTGAACACTACTTCGTCTCCGCTCTGAGGGGCGAGACCCCAGAAGAAGGTCTCTCCAACGTAGGCCCTGCTCAGACTGTAAGCCTTGTAGTGCTTGATGGGGGATTCAACCCGAGCGGGTGGATTGTCTGTGTGCGCTCGGAACATTTCTACTCGGCCGAACTGTTTGTCCTTCAGCCTCTGTACCTTTCCTCTTAGAGATGAGTGAGTCCCAATGTGCTGGAACAAGGAGGGTTTGTACCGCACCCACAGCTTGGTCTTCTCACTCTTGCAGCGCTTGTCGTCGTGGTCCAGCTTGCACATCTTTGTGCGAAGTAAATCATCAAGCAGCCAATCCACTGGTTTGTCGTTGTAGAACATTAGGAAGAACTGAACCAGGGTGGGAAGATCGGACGAGCGAAACAGCTTCCCGATGAACCCCAGCTGGCAGTAATCGATGACGAACCAAGGCTCTTTTGAAAGACTTCTCTCCAACGCGAAGTCGCGCATCGTTGCGACGAAACCTGGTTTCGTCAGTATGTCGTCTTCCAGCTGCACATAGAACACGCCTCGCCGTTGGGCGTACATCATTAGAAAGGCGTAGTCCAGGTTCTGTTTGGAGCGCCACTGCACACGCTCCAAGTCGTCACCCAGAGTGGGCTGGAGGGTTGACCAGTCCGGATAGAATTCGGCCGGAGGTCCGATCACTTCCAGCAGACCAGCCTCAACAGCTCGAGGAAACTCTTTTTCAACCTCAGCGGCCGTAGTCCGGACGTAGTCGACGTCCGTCTCCGCCACGAAGACGATTACCAAACAATCTGACCAGTCCTCTTCGCTGAGGTTGTCTAACACGGACTCGAGAGTCACGCTGAGGTAGCTTTGGTGGTCTCTTTTAACTGTCGGAATGCCCAGGACTATAGAGACAGAAGATTCCAGCTGATCTGCAGGCGTCTTGGAGAGCTTGAAGGCTGGCGTGAGGGCACGTGGGCGACCTACCGTGTGCGGGAGAAAGTCAGCTACACCCGGGAGACTCATATCGTAGGTCCAGTTGGCATTGCCCGCCAGCATGGCAGCGGCCTCGGGTGGCGGGCTACGTCCCCCACCAGTCAGATATCTTTCTGATCGGGTCCTAGCCTCCTCGTCTCGTCCTAGGGCGGCGTTAAGGAGCCCGGCAAACTGAGCAAAAAGCTCGTGCAGGTCTTGACGGCGCCGTGCGTTGGCAGTCTCGGCACGGTCTACTCTCATAGACAGTTCGGTGGCGCGTTTAAGCAAATGAAGCTCTTGGGAGACGTCCGGCGAGGGGAATATGATGAGAAAGAGCCCCAATCCGGTGGCCACTGCCACCAGGAATAGGGTGATGGAACGCCTCAGGCGCGCCGGGGCAAATGGGGCGATCAACATAGCGCGAGGTCACTGCTCCCAGGGGCGTCTCGTCCTCATGTTCTCGAGATTCCTCCACACGACATCCTCCGCGTGGAAACTCGATTGCTTCTTTGCAGGAAGGACTTGGCTGTGTTGTGGAGGCTTTCCCAAGCTGGCCGCAATAATCAATGGTAGCTGGTTGTGGTAGCTGATGGTGATGGTGCACTGGTACTGGTTGGGATTGTGATTGGGTAGGCCGTCGTCAGCGGTCTCTCACTCGGTGGCCGTCCGCCAACTGCCGCCGTCACCGCCGACTAAATGGGAGGCTCATCTTCCTTCAGCTCGTAGACCGAGGACAATGTTTTTCTCAAGGGCAGAAGAGAGAGAAGAGAGAAAAGAAGCTCGAGAATCTGTCGACGGGTATCGTGCAGGCGCAGGCGCAGGCGCAGGCGCAGACGCAGGCGCAGGTGCAGGCGGACGCTCACGTGCACGCGCCAGTTAAGAGACCTGAAAGTGTTCAACTTGACCACCGTATCCCAGCGTGACCTGGAGACCAAATGAGAAGTGATTGTCTGTGCCATTCTGGCATTTCTCTCCGTCCTCTGTTGAGTGTCGTCGTAATGCTCATCATAACAAGAGACGTCTGCGCATGCGCCGGCCGGTGACGTCGGCCCGGGCAGCAGAAGTCACTCTTTGCCTCCTCCTCCGCCTCCACCACCACCTCCTGATGAACAGCTGAAGACCCGAGCCCGAGCAGAGCATCACCTCCAGCCACCACCAGCGGAAGGCCAGGGGCAGCAACCAGCGACCAGCCCATCCGTCCGTCCAGTCCAGAGAACCTGCGGAGGTCCTTCCAGCGCAAGTCCGACGCACAAAGAAACTTGGTCCGAGGTTGGCAAGATCTTCCTGATCGTCATGAGGTACAAGCTTCGCAGCAGCTCAAAGGCCGGAAAGTCGACGGGAGGTGACGCTGCAGCCTCTGCCGGATGCTCTGGCGCAGAGAGCTCCACGGAGGCTGTGCTCGGGTCCGCTGAGGAGGATGGCACGTCTCCTCCCAAGCGGCCCCGAGTGTTACGACACCGCCGCCGAAAGAAGAGCTCCCATCACCACCCAAAAGACGCAGACCGGGCTCCTTCCAACTGCGCCATCACTGACCTGCCCCAAGAGCTGGTCTTGCACATCGTCGAATTTTTGGACTCCAGGACCATGCTGGCGCTGCTGCAGACTTCCAAGTGGTTTTACTCCATGCTGGCTCCCTACAATTCGTTCTGGAAGATCATCTGCGCGCGCGAGGAGTTGTCCAACTACCAGTGCATCACTGTAGAAGACGATGACGAAACAGAAGACGCCAAACCTCGACTGGGTTGGCGCGGGCGTCCCATGCGCTGCCGCCCGCCTGCCAATCTCCCCTTTTGGCGGCGAGTTTTTATCCGTGGTCTCCGCATGCGCCAGAACATCTGGCAGAGCAATTACGAGGGCTGGAGGGTGTACGCTAATTCGAACGTCCCGGTCACCAGACTGACGCCAGACCTCGACCTCAACGACGTTCGTCGACGGATGGGCGACTATCCGAAGCTGAGCGAGAACGACGACCTAAAGATCGACTGGGACGAGAAGCACTTAGTCGTGTTTCACTTTTTCCGTGGTGAGGGGGAATCTTGTATCGTCAGAGTTTGGGACATAAGCGAGGAGCCCAGGTAAGACTTATCTTCCCCTCATACCTGTTTACGTCGTATGTCTCTCAAGTAGCCGCACGTGTAGCGAGTTTAGCTTCTTGACCATGCTCATCTTTTGCCAGATTTTTGTACAGCGTGGATAAGGGTCTGGAGAGTATCACTGACAAAGTCTCCGTGGTCAACGGTCACGTAGTCATTGTTCCCTCCTGGCCGTTGGAGGCTCATGCTATAGTCATGGCCCTGGACATCAACGACAACATGAGCGAGGTGGGAAAGTTCATCTTTCCTGATCAAGACCGACAAGTCTGCCTCGACGACTTATGGGAGCACACTCAGCTCAGGGTCGTTAGGAATGAAGCTCTGGTGGTGTGTCGATGTCCGGAGTGGCACCTCATCATGGTGGAGCTGCCTTCTTGCCAACCTTTGTTCGAAGTTCAACTGACAGAGGTTTCCATTCACTTTGACTGCCAACAGATCCGTTCTTACAAACATACTGCTATGATTCTATTCACAAGAAAGCAGAATGAGAGCTCTAACGTACTGGTCACGGTGGATGTGGCCGGCGCCGAGACCAAAGTGCGCTCCTGTTATCCATGCCACGACGTCTCGGACGTCGCTCTCTTCACGGACCCTGAAGAGATCTACATTATGAAACGCAACGGCGACGTCGTCACGTACGACGCCAACACGAAGACCGAAATAGTCAAGATTGCCAACGATACCCCTATGGCAAGAAGCATCAATAACTCAGGGGTTCTCAGCGAATACCAATTATTCGTAAATCGCAAGGAGCAGATTTGCGTGATGCAGAGCGCTTCGGAGGTGCCCCAGGGTAGACACATCAAGGTGTACAGCTACAATGAGCAGAAGATGTATACGGTCAACCTTGATCTTTGTCGCTACGAGATGTCGCGTGACGAGAGCATCTGCATCTACACCAATGGAGCGTTTTTGGCTGCCGCGGACTCCAAGAAGTTTGCGGTGTTTCAAGTCAAGACGGGCAAATACTTAGGCAGCATCCGCATTCCCACTCACCTGGAAAGGACCAAAGGCAAGGAAGAGAAGGACTGCATGTTCGAGCAGACTGGTTTGTCCCTCTTTATCTTTGACGAGGACAAGTTGATTGCCGTGCACGACTACGAGAGGAGCTTTCCAGCGGTGTTGGATATTTACAAGTTCTGGTAGCCAATAAGAAAGTGGAAAGATGTGTGAGTAATTCTGTGATTAGGGTTTTTTTCCTTCCCCGGTAACCCGCAAACGTGAAAATTTAAAGGCGGAAATCCTTTTACCATCGAGCATAGAAGCTTTTAATTATTTCATTGTATGATCGTCAGTATCTTAGGGGCTCATGAGTAAGTATCATTTTGTTCTTAATTAAGGGTACGTTGGGTCTGTTGAGATCTTGAGTGAAAAGAATAATGAAGACGACGCAGTCGATGCGTAAATCGCTACTGAAAAAAACAAACAAAAAAGAAAAAAATCAACAATAGCAGCAAAACTTTTGTCTCGCCGAAGAAGTGGTAATAAGATAGTATGCAATTTCACAGTATGGTACTCTTACGAGCACTTCAGTGTATCACTGTAGGTGCTATTGCGATATTAAATAAAACTTGTTTTTTCTGTCTTAATTTTTTATTATCATAGTTTCTTACATTTGCATTCCTATCGCAGTGATACAGAGTCGATCAATGCTAAAACAATTGAAGTAGTGTGCAACAGTAGGAAGGACAATGACCCTACAGTAAAAGTGAAAATGCATAAGTGCATCCACATCTACATCATCACATCATCTGTGTCCTCGAAAGGTGTCTCGGTTCTAGCAGGTGCCGCTGACACCACTTGATAGCACAGTGCTTGATCGCGCGCACAGCATAATAAAAAGCACACCCTTCAAATCCCGAACTTAGAAGCTGTATAATGTCTGCACCGCTTAATCGCACATTTGGTCCCTTCCCTAATGCGTGCTATTTAGCGGTGTCTGCAGTAATGGTAAGCAGAATTAGTGAATTTTTGATGCTGCACGAAGACTTGGGACCCCGACTGTACCTGGCACTCATCGTGTGAATGGAGAAAGTCTGATGAGTGTAGGTGACACCGGGGGGACAATGGGACATAGACCGGAGGGATGGTGTAAGTTCAAATGGTATCCAGCACCAGTGAAGAAGTTGCGAGAAAGCGTCGGACATTTTTCTGCGCACACGATAAGCATTGTTTTGAAGGCTATGGTTTTGCCCCTCTGCATGGTCGAGCTGTATCCTACTGCTGCATAGCAATGCCAGCGAGTGCATGTAAAGAAGGGGGTAGTATTTTTTTCAGGTATGCACTTAGTCTACTTTGGGGGCAATAAAGGCCCATTTTGAACCCACCCATGAGCTGGCATCAAGTTGGCCCACTTGGCAACAAAAAAGCTCTCTTAGCGTCAAAATATCTTAATAACAGAATGGCAAAGAAGTGCCCGTGACGTCAAAGCATCAGTACTAGTTTTTTCAACTTTGGTCAGATGCCCAGTGGGCCAATGTGATGCTGGTTGAGCTCATAGCTGCCTATCATGCCAGAAGGTGCTACATGAGTCGGTTTCTTGTTCAGTATAGTCTGAAAAGACGTCTGATAAATATTTTCATTCAAAAATCTTGCCTTTCGCACATGTGATCGACCTTTGAATGGTGACATTTAGAAACTTCGTCTTGCACTTTCTTCCGGGGGGAGGGACTTGGATACACACGCATTACAAGTCTAACAGTTTGCAGTACGAAGCTCATTGTAGAGGTTAATAATTTATCTATTTTTTCCGAATCCGGTTTAAGTGCTTTAGCGAGATGGTAGCAATGGTTAGCATAAATTTTCCGACATTTAGAATTTTGGCTGCTCTTTCATTAGCTGTGTCTTTTTCACTTGGCTGTAACTTCCTATTCCACTTCGGGCTGCTCCTCTTCATCGTAGAACTCCTCGTCATCTACAGTGGCTTCTTGGTACTGCTGGTACTCGGACACCAAGTCTGAAAAAGTTTAGGTGCCGTGTATTATGTACAGTCCTATGACATATGTATTAGCCAAAGTGATCATACCATTCATGTTGGACTCAGCTTCAGTGAACTCCATCTCATCCATGCCCTCTCCTGTGTACCAGTGAAGGAAGGCCTTCCTTCTGAACATGGCTGTAAACTGCTCAGAGATGCGCTTGAAGATCTCCTGAATAGCAGTTGAATTGCCAATAAAGGTGGAAGCCATTTTGAGTCCCCTGGGAGGGATGTCGCATACGGCCGTCTTGACATTGTTGGGAATCCACTCGACAAAGTAGGAGGAGTTCTTATTCTGGACATTGAGCATCTGTTCATCAACCTCCTTCATGGACATACGCCCTCTGAAAACTGCGGCTACAGTTAAGTAGCGACCATGGCGTGGATCACAGGCAGCCATCATATTCTTTGCATCAAACATCTGCTGGGTCAACTCAGGGACAGTGAGAGCACGATACTGCTGGCTGCCACGAGCAGTGAGAGGGGCAAAGCCTGGCATGAAGAAGTGGAGGCGAGGGAAGGGCACCATGTTGACAGCCAGCTTTCTCAGGTCAGCATTCAACTGACCAGGGAAGCGGAGGCAAGTGGTGACACCAGACATGGTCAGTGAGACCAGGTGATTGAGATCTCCATAGGTGGGGTTGGTCAGCTTCAGGGTGCGGAAGCAGATGTCGTACAGAGCCTCATTGTCAATGCAGTACGTCTCATCAGTGTTCTCCACTAGCTGGTGAACAGAGAGAGTAGCATTATATGGCTCCACCACCGTGTCAGAAACCTTAGGAGAAGGCACCACAGAATAGGTATTCATGATCCTGTCTGGGTACTCTTCACGGATTTTGGAGATGAGAAGTGTGCCCATGCCAGATCCTGTGCCACCACCAAGGGAGTGGGTAAGCTGAAAGCCCTGGAGACAGTCACAGGACTCGGCCTCTTTGCGTACCACATCAAGAACGGAATCAACAAGCTCAGCACCTAAAAGAAAAGGTGCATAACATACCTAACCATACATAACATACCTGAGAATTTGATGATGCTACTGAGGTATGCTTTGCATACCTTCTGTATAATGTCCTTTTGCCCAGTTATTGCCAGCTCCAGATTGTCCAAAAACGAAGTTGTCAGGCCTAAAGAGCTGTCCGTATGGGCCAGCCCTCACTGAGTCCATAGTTCCAGGCTCCAGATCCAGTAGAATTGCCCTTGGCACATACTTTCCCATGCTGGCCTGATGATAGTAGACGTTGATCCTCTCCAACTGCAGATCGGAGGTGCCATCGTAGTCGCCAGCGCCGTTGATGCCATGCTCGTCCGAGATAATCTCCCAGAACTGGAAGAGGAAAAAAATCCAGATGCACTACCAAGAACTGTCGTACTGCACTAACTTTGTTTTGTATCAATGCAGTCTGGAGGCATTGACAGCTCATTTGCATAGCGGGCATCTCTATCCTCGCGTGCTGTCAACAGGCGACCACCAGCATCAGAATTCTTTCAGCGTGTTCAGTACATTGCATCATTCAGTATGTGTAAATTGCGCTTTCAGCGACATCGATCACGTACAAATGAGTGGCGGAGAACGCCCGGAACACCATACTAAGTAGGCACTACAGAGGAGAAACCTCTGCATGCATACCAGGAAGCACATGCGTGCGTAGATCCAAACTGCCCACGCAACATATACTGTGCGTATGCAATGCTAACAAGTGCATAATCTATGCACATGGGGGATATGCAAAGCCCCCCCGCAAGGGCTTAGGTGCATAGACGAAAAAATATTCCTCTGCCACTACATGCGTACGTGTACGGGGGTAGATATAGGAGGGAGGGTGACATCATTCTTCTCGTAATCCCTTTAAAGTTTCTTCCACCCTCGTTCCCGGTTGCCATGGGTCCCCCCGCCCACGCGCTCAAGCTAGTGAGACACGCAAAGGTGACTTTGGTACACTCAACCCAGGAAGAAGAGATGGGTGAGCACATGAGCAAAGAAAGAGCGCGTAGGAAAACCTGCTCGGACTAGAGTTTGTCCATACGGGCTGGCTGTGTACGTCTACGTGTCAGAGCACAGGTAGACCCGGTATCCAAATCAGACAATCTGAGTCATTCTGGCAAGGGCGGACGACTGGAGAATGTGGTGCGTGCGTACAATATTGTAACTGTCGCAAGTTGCACCAGCTCAAGGATGCCTTTAGGACTGCACCTCCAGACGCAGCCACACATATTGGAAGGCTCCGTCCTGGCAAGCCACGACAGTTCCAATTTAGCAATGGCACACTTCATCCAAACAAGTGTCATCATCAGATGCTCTCGACAGGGGCGAGAGAGCCGACAAAACTGAGACAGATGTGTCTAAG
>JAAUXU010013164.1_pt1 | contig 83466 bp, 81 predicted proteins | sample 7278151 | NCBI WGS metagenome assembly JAAUXU01 (sample SAMN14350113, study PRJNA611818) | marine sediment metagenome | isolation source: surface marine sediment (1.8m) | place: French Polynesia: Moorea | collected 2018-08 | reverse complement strand
GATGGACGTAGGCGGGGACGGGCTTAGGATGGACGTAGGCGGGGACGGGCTTAGGATGGACGTAGGCGGGGACGGGCTTAGGATGGACGTAGGCGGGGACGGGCTTAGGATAATCATAGCCATCGTAGATCGGAGCTCCATGGCCGTGGCCGCCGTGCCCACGTGGAGAGGGATGGTCATGGGCGTAGACAGGACTGTAGCCGCCGTACTCGTAGTGGCTGTAACCCTTGTCATACTCGTAGCCGTAGGCCTGGTGGTCGTAGACGTAGGGGACTTTGCCGAGGTGATGGTAAGGAGCATGTACGTAGGGTGGAACATGAGCGTAGCCGTACTCATGGGGAATAAGGGGATGAAGTGCGTGGACCTCGCCGAAAAAGCCGATGTTCCCGGCCTTGGCAATGACCTCGGGGGCTGCCGAGGCGAGGCAGACGAAAAGCAGAGCAGGCACGAGGACCTGGAAATGTTTAGGTGCCACTCGTTGAGCGAAAGTACAGGGTGCGTCGCCATTAGTGTCAACAGGAATGCCTCATGTCTGTCCTTACGAAAAGAAATGTGATTTGAAGGAGACGAAAGATTATGTCTGAGAATGCAAATAACAACTTTCTTGCGCTTCGATTTCCTGTCTACGGAGAGAGAGACTCCAGGCTTGGCCGGCAACAACTGCATCAAGATCATTGCACTTTATTACCGCAAAGCTAAAAAATTGCGTTGATCAGCAAAAGAAACCCCCTACTACTCCATGCTCCTGCTGCCTTGGCCACTCTCGCATGTACATGTTGGTCACTGTTATTGACCTTGCCGAGGTTCTCAATGGGATGCCCATGAGGGTGGTTCGGCCCCTTAAGGACCAACTCTTTTCCACAAAATGCACACTCATCGGCAGTTGCGACTGATGTACAAAATAAGATCCCATCAGTGCGGCCAAGGTACTAGACAAAGTATGCTTGAATTGAATTTCGGGCAGAAGTGTTTCATTCATGGCTCAGCGAGGCCACATTTTAAAGTGACATTTTCCTTTAGTGACTATCACACTTATCGCTGCCCTCCAGGACGGCCCCCTTGGCCCACTCCATCTTGGCGGTCTCGTAGCTTCTCTCTGTGAGGACCAAGTGCAGTCTGATGGGGAGGGATCTTAACTTCTATTGTACTACCAGTGAGTGTGAAATTAGGAAGACAAAACTCAGCCTCAATTCCCCCCCCCCTCAAGAAAATACCCACTTACAGCGTGAGTGACATTAACTCCGATCCACCCTGCCCAAACAGCGTTCGTTGGGCTCTCCGAAGCTCCTGTGTTAGACTAGTCGCATGTTACTTCAAGAAGTTTACTCACCGTCGCAGTCATGGCTGAGTCGTTTCTCTTGGACTGACGCCTTGTGCGTGATTTCCGACCACTTTTATACTTATCGAGATCGACGACGACCGCATGAGAGCGTCACGTAACGCACGTTAGCGTCCAGAAGTCGCGTACGCGCCGATGCCAGAGGATGCGCACGGGAGGAAGTGGACCCGACCGACGGCTCCAAGAAGCGTCACACTGACAGCGTCAAGAGAAGAAAATTCGACCAAACTCTTCGTGGTGCATTTTTCGACGCACATTTTGTGCAGTTGGAGCTCTCATAAACGCTGCAAAGCGCATGAGACGACTGCAGTTGAGTGGGCTTAATCGGACTTTTCGCTGATCCTCGGGGTATCAATTTTTGCATAGTCGGTTAGGTTGCTTTATCGGACACTACAAGAACACTTTTGCAAACAAGAAACTCTAATTTTGCGGCTCTGGGCGAGGCCTGCCCATATTGAACCCGCCTCTAATGCACTGAACTTGCGTCCTCCTCCGCTTTGGCCTCGACATAAAGAGCTTCACAGTTTGCACCAGGTGCACGCCAGCCTCGACCTCAACTGTGCCATATGCACGCATTTTGCACAGCCTGAGGTCCACGTTGGCAGTCAGCATCGGCAGCAAAAAGTGGATAATTTTGTCGTCCGGCGAGCGCTGCTGTGGTCAACAGAGGTGCTGCTTAACTACATAGGGACGTCTTTGACCATCTGATGCTTCGCCCCTCCCCTCATGGAGGAAGAGTTCCAACCAACGGTCTTGGGGCCGACCAGAATGATGCTAAAATGAACAGAACAAAAGCGTCATCCTCATCTTGACAGCGATTATGAGATCAATTTTGTCATGTCCATTGCCAGGCAGACCGAGTGGACGATCTGTTTGTCGTCATTTTTCCAGTTAGACGCCAATGAGCATGTGAAGATTCGACTTGTGGATGCCGACATTTGTCACAAGGCGGAAGAACAACAAAGAGCAATTCCAGCGTTGTCACTTTGGCAGATGTTTGGTCACAATTGGGCCCGAGACGTTATAGAAGTGAAAAAATATGCTCAGTCCTCCATGAAAGCTCCAATCTGTGCCACAGAATGGTTGGTCTTCCACTTCACGACTTCCATTCTAATGAAGCCACGGAAGAGGGCTTCAAGAGCCTTCTGGGTGCCATGGACAATTTTTCCAGGTGTTTGGCAAATATGTCCAAGGGACAAGAATAGAGAGGGTTTAGTATCACGAAGCTTCGTCTAGAGGTCACGTAAGACGTTCAGATCACGTGTGGAGGCCGTGGCGCAGGTCCAAAGAGTCAACGGAGTCAAAAGAATGAAGAACAAGTTTTGCCGAGACTGTTTCTCCATTAGCAGTCTCACTTAGGTCGCACTGAACTATGTCCTCAGCAAGTACCTCGTTGAATCTCCTCACGCACCCGTTGAGGTCGGTGAGATTGCAGCAATTCTGGATAGAAGTGAAAGTTTACCCAAATGGAACCTGGCTACCGGATGCTTCCGACCTGGCATCTCCAAAGTCATCGACCGACGTCCGAGCAGGTCCAGCACCCGGAGATGCCGCATTTTTTAACATTTGGGATTGACCCAAAAAGTTGGGACAGTCCAAAGAATCACATCTCATGAGTTTTTGAGCAAGCTTTCTGCGCCGTCACGTCTGTCTGCACTCTCATGGTCAAAGGCCAAAGGCTGCGAAACACAGGAAGACATCGTCAGTACTTCGGAATCATGGAAAGTCCTAAAAATCCCCGCCCGGCAGAAGCAGCTGCGTCACTGACGCACGTCGTCGTGACGTCATCACCGATCAGTTCGGACTGCTGTGAGAGCGGAAGGATGTGTTGCCAACATTAGAGCAGTGAAGCCTCGACAGCAAAGTCCGACCGTCTGGCCAGCTGGCGTCGCTCCCTCCGAGGAGATCGCGATCTTGGTCTTCGGTGACGGGCGTCGCGTCCACGTCGAGCCTCGATCCATGTCCTCAAGAACAGTAGGGAGTCGGTTGTCCATTGAGGTCAATGTCACATCCTCGTATGTGGTTTTGCTATTGGCATGGCAGCCCTGCTTCAAGCCTGCTGTGCTGGCAACCCTATTTCAGGTAGTATGAATGGTTGCAATATTTGTATCGCGCCACAAATGAGCATCCATGGAGCCAAAGGAAAACTGATTGACGGTCCTCGCCTCGCCGGTGTCACCCACTGAGATGTTCTTGACGTCGTTGGTGCGCATGGCAGCACCATGGACAGGACCAAGAAGGCCGTGTCTCCTGGCGTCCATCTCGCCAAACCTGTCGTAGTGTCTGGAGTACCGGTACTCTCACTCTCGCAGACAAAAGGTCTCGTGTTCGTCCTGCCAGCACCATAGTAGGTGTACATATATGCAGTCAAGTGAATTGAGTGCTTCAGCGGCATCTCTGAGGACCTTCTGAGCTCCTCAGGATGAACTTTGACGAAGAGACTTTAAAATTATATAACTACGACAGTTCCGAGTTTAGAACACAACCGTCAATGTTGCTTCATCAACACTAAATGTTTGAAAAGCTAGGATCACAACATAGCTATAGCTCGATACTGTGGTATTTGTATCCAGGAGGTGTCTAAGAGATGTCACCACAAATGAAAAGAAAATCTCTTCTACCAGCAGTCGCCACGTGAGAATGACTTCTTCTCTGTCGGAAGATGACAATTTATCGCTACATCCCTGTACGTAGCAATTTGCACAGTGCACCCATAGAAGAATAAAAGTTCCGTGGAGGTTGCGCGACTCCCCCGCATAAAGATTCCGCGACGCTCGGTCCCTCTACCACAGCTTGCAAGCAAAACAAATGCGACTGGGTAATCTACGCGCCAGACGAAGATGAAACGCCGGGAGCCGCCAGGTTCCCCCTGGGATCACCCCGGGAACCCGAAGAAGTCCAGAGACTTGGACGAGGTGACGTCACCTGAACCTCGGTTGTGGAGTCGATATGACACTGCCTTCCCGCCATTCCGCCGGCCGGCTCAGCTCGGCGGCTTCTCCTTGGACGAGGCCCGGATGTTCCGCCACGACTCATCGCAGATGAAATTCTACCGGAAAGGTACGTTCTGTAGTGATTCGCTCGCCCTCTGCGAACCTCATTCTTCCAGGAGGCTTCAAGTGCGGTTCAGGCGGTGTCAGACTTGACTTGAACGCTGGCATCGACTCCGCCGTGCGCAAGGATGAGGATAAATGCGCTGAAGAGAGACTCCAGCACCTTCTACGATGGATCTCGCTTAACAAAGACAAGTTCAAGGTGGAGGTGAGGACTATGATGTCCAAGAGTCAAGAGCCAAGAGCAGAACAATGTTCCTTCATTCCTTGACGACTTAATTCCAGGGCCAGGGCAATTCGCATTTGTCGTCGCTGAACACTGATTTCGTGTGCTTCCGAGGCTGCCTGACCATGCTGATGTGCTCTCCCTACGAGACCCGCGAGGAGTGGCTGGTGTCGGCCATCAAACACAAAGGGACAATTTACTTGCACAAGGAGGAGACTGAGACCAAGGTTCACAACTCTGTCGTGGTCAGACTGCCTTTCGACTTAAAAGGCCGTCATTTAGGTGCGAGAGCGACGTAACGCCACTCCCAGACAGAGGCAGATGAGCAGCTGGGGGTACAAATTCGAACAGCTCATGCTGTCCGATTCTCGCGACGGCGACACCATCGAGGACTCGCCAGCGCCGCCAGTGCTGGAGGCGGAAGAATACTGCTGCGTATTCCGCACGCGTCTGGGCGCGCACTCGCTTGTTTATGGAGCTGAAATGGACGGCAAGATTGTGGGCGGTCACACAGAGGGCGACTTTGTCGAGCTGAAGACCAGCCGACAGGTGGAGCACGAGGTTCATAAAATAAATAGAATAAAAATACATCCGCTTGCTACAATGGTTGACCTCTAGGGCCATGCCAGGACCTTGAGACGATTCAAGCTGATCAAGTGGTGGAGCCAAAGCTTCCTGGTCGACATCAAGACTGTGGTAGCGGGATTCAGAGACGACAACGGCGTCGTTTCGGACATCCAAGAGCTGTCGGTCGCCGACATGCCGAAGGAAAGACTGTGTTTGCCGATATCACACTGGCGGATATCACTGTACTGCTCTCCAGCTTCTTATGCACGTCGACGTTATGCTATTAAATGTAGGTTACTTTTTGACGTTGCACACGTAAATGGGGGTTTCTTTTTGTCACTTTCGAAATCCGCCAGTGTGAGTACCGGACTGTGCGACAGAGAGGTCAAGAGTTCTGGAAGGCCAACGTATGTCTCAACTTCCTGGACGCATTCCTCTACTTCGTGAAGAGGACGGTTCTCGAGGAAGACGAAGTCTGGCGACTACGATGGAATCCGCGACAGCAGGATCGTTGATATTCATAGACCAATCTCAAGGACTGTTCATTCGTTCTAGCACAATTCGACATTGCTGTTTCCTTAGGCCTTTAAGTCAGGCAATTTTCTTTGTTCTTAACATTGGTCTCGTGTCTATGAATATCACGGACTTTGTCCAATAGGTTGGGGTAGTGGTGGAGAAGGTGGAGGCGGCCAGACAAGAAGCGGAAGGATTGAAGCTGGTGCCAGAGTGGTACAGGAAGCATCCGTGACGAAGAAAGCTATGAAACATTAAAGGTCCATATGCAACTTTCACGACGAGTTTATATTTACAAGAATAGATAAGTACTGTATTACCCCATTGTGGTTTTTTAGGTGACAACGAACAAATCTGGATGAAAAGTAGAATCAATCCCCCTTATTCGGACAGGTAATAAGCAGTACTGGAGTTACAGGAGGCGTACTTTTTAACTGTTACTTTCTGTACTGTACTTAACACATGGCCGTAGTAAGTAGTCGGTATAAAATATAAGGATATACAGTACTGTGGTTGTCGAAGCAAAATGCATGGGTAATAGCCCAATGAGGGGAGGGTGATTTCTTTACACAATTAAAAAGATGTCTTACTGATCTCGAGACACACTCCAGAAGACAGTAACACTCGTTTCCTTAAACTGGCTGTCCGTGGCTCAATCCAACTCTGGAGTTGTTGCCTAAGAGCCCACTTGAATGATCTTCAGTATTTGGCTTCTCTGGGGCGAAGAGTGAGGCAAAGTTGCAGCGCACCCGGAGGACCCCCGATAGAACCACTCCATCGGGGTGGGGTTGCGCAGCAAATGATAAACTCGATATTCTTCACTTGTTCCACTATGTTAAGAAAATGCTCACTTTTCTCCGCTCTGAGAAGATCACTATCATGGAAAAACTCAATCTCCCTTAAGAACTCTCACTCGCTGGGCGCACAATAGGACGCTTTTCCCTAAAAGAGTCCGCAGTCCTTGAGATTATTCTTGATGATGACATCGGTGACGGCGTCGAAGACGAAGCCGATGTTGTTGGTGTCGGTGGCGCACGTGAGATGGCTGTAGACCTCCTTCTGATCCTTGCGTTTGTTCAGGTTCTCGAACTTCATCTGGATGTAGGCAGCGCAGTCGTCGTACGTCTGGGGCCCTGCGTACGAAAGAAAGTGAGAAGTCAGAAGGCGCGATCACAACCGTGCAACTTGACGTTCCCAAGCCAAAAGTTGCTGCATCATGAATGAACAGTTGCTGCAGTCATGCTTTGTTCAAAGTTGCACGCTGATGTCACTGGTCAGAACGATGGCATCGATGTTCTGTCAACAAGTTACGTCGAAGTGATGCCAATGCTCATATGCATGGCTACACGCAAAACTCAGGCAACATCTTCACCCAACCCTTCCAGAGAAATTGACAGCAGCCCCGATCTTTGCCACCTTGAACTAGCTGGTGCCAAGGTTGGCAACAGTGACGAGGTGAAAATGATCTGACATCTGGCCCCAGTACTTTGACAAGAGGTGCTCTCACAGAACTGAAACCTTGTATCAGCCTATCATGCTTTAGAAGCCAAAGCTTGGACAGAGCTCCTTCATCAGTCTCACCAACGTTCTCACCCAGATGGTTTTGGCCAAGTGTATCATACTGAGCAGCCTCTTGAACGAATGGAACTAGTTCTTACTCCTCTTCATTACGTCTGTTGCTATCGTCAGCTCGTCCACGGTCATCTTCTGGCGAAGAAGTAGCACAAACACTAATCCAGATCGAATGACCAGTGTTCCAAGTCCTAATAAAACCGCCAGAGCTTCACATCTATTGAGACCTTTCATTGTTCTCCACTTCTTTAAAAAAAAAAAAAAAAAAAGAGAGAATGAGCATTTGTTTTTTTTCATTATAAGATCAGAGCACGACTTAATCGACACCTCCAATGTACGCTACAAGCAAGAAGCTGCTCGCGTTGACCTTGTTTCAGCTATCGACAATAACAACTTGAACGGACCTTTGTAGATAACCGCGAAATACCTCAGAAATGTCAACTTGTTTTTGTCCCATTCGTGACGAGGCAAAAACGTAAATTTTCTCGGCCGAACTAAATATAGGCACTTTCTTCTTCACCCGCAATTATCGCCATCTTTTGGTGCTTGTTCTGCGCAAAAATAGCCACGCTCTGGTGGTCCGAGAATCCTTCAGAAGCCGCCAGCGAGCTGGGAAAAGTCACTTTTTGGCTAGGCAGGAAGAGCAAAGACGCCAAATTGAAATCTGTACGACACGAGAGGCAAATTGGAAGTCAGGACAGGAGTAACAAATGCTCGCCTTTAACCTTCGGCTTATCTGTTCTCATCTTGGCGCAGGCAAAGAGGCGATTGAGGTTGTTTTCTGGGATTTCGACGGCGTCTCCGCCGGCGTCTTCGGCGGCATCACGAGAACGGCTGAATGATATCACGGAGGAAAATGGGACTGAGACAGGACTAGGAATTATAAGGCTTCTTCTGGCTCATCACGTCGACGGAGTCAGTGTATCACGCCCTAAAACTGACAGAAGCTTTTGGGTCCTGCGAAGTAATCATAAAAGTACGAAGAAGGAAGCTTTTTGCGTCCGTTTATACGTCTTGCTCCTCTTTCTGCGTGTCTGCTGCGTGCCGCAAGCGTGTGTATACACATGTAAGCCGTAAAAGTAGATAGAAAAGCAGCCCCAATTTTTTGCGGGTGTTAGAAATTGGAGACGACTTCGCTCTCCTCCTTTCTGTAAACGGCGGACATGATGTACGTGCGCGCCCGCGCCCACTTCCTTCCTCACAAGAACGATAACTAAGAGCCCGAGGAAGTAACAAGAGTTGCAGTATTGAAACATTCCAGCGTCTTGGCACAGTCGACAGAGAGAAGGAAGAAAAAAAAGAGTACATCAAAGCTTGGAGTCTCTTTGGCTAGTCCTCAAGCACTGCTCATAGCATAACTTTCATCACTCACGGCCACGATCGGCTCGTGCCACCCAGGCTGCTGCTTCTTCGCCTTGGGGTTGGGTGGGTCTCCTGGCCCCAATTCTGTTTTAGTCGATTCTTCCTCATTTCGTCCCTCTCCACGACACCGATGGACCCCAAAATGCAGCGCGATCTCTCAGCAAACCTAACTCAGCCCTGCCAAAATGTCAGAGTTCTTTTTTGAAAGGAATTCCTCTGTTGGAGCAAAGCAGCGCGTGCAAGACAGAGAGGTGAAATCCTTCTTCCTCTTGGCACGAACTCAGTAAGACAGAGACCAAAACACGCATTCTCTGCGTGGAGAATTGCATTAGTGGCGGGGTAGAGTGAGAAGACCCCTAATGGGTTCAAGGAAGACCCGATAATGGATGCAGAAGAGAGAAAAGTCTCAGCCATAGAGCGCGCTCACGCGCGATCAAAGCAGTCGGGGCGTTGAAGGCCCAGTTGTGATCTGCCACTCCCATCTCTGTCGGATGGTCTCGAGGGGAGGGGGGGGGGAGGGGGGCCGACCCCGGCCCAAAGAGTGTGAACAGGCAGAACTTGAGCGACTATGAAAACAGATTGATAGCATCGCCAAAACTCTGTCCACACGTTTGTGTACAGGTCCACGCTCGTCCGGTCGCTAGAGGAGGAGAATCAGCCATAACTGAATGATTCCTCGCACATAGCGAAACAGAATCTGCCCCCGACCTTCGAACCCCTGGAGCAGCAGCTCACACACTCACACGAGAGAGGGTTTGAGAATTAGGACCCATCCCTCTGGCCCACAAGAAGAAGAACTGGTGGAAGGAGAAGAATTCAAACGCTCTCGCTGCGATACTGAAAGAAGAAAGTCTAGACCTTTAGTTTATAAAATGAAAAAAATCAGGGCTGAATCTGCTCCTAGCAGCGAGACCCTCAAGTTGAAAGATAAAAGCCTGGTATTTTGGTGGCCATGATAACATCAATGGACTTTATGGTCAATGTGCGCCAGCTACTACGTGCGTGTACAGGACTACGAACTCCATACGATTACGAAATCTCTCTGGCGCTCACAGCTACGGCGGGCAGATATGGAGACTATATCGTGGGCTTCGCCTGCCCGCGCACGCTGCATCTGTGGATGGAGTCCCACAAATGGTAATGAAATTTTTCGAGATGCCCTTTTGAAACACTTCCTCTCGGGGTTTTTCTTTTCATTCTTCTTTTTTTTCTCGCTCTCGGGGCCAGGGAGACCCCCCGGGGGGGAAGGGGAGGACGAAGGAGCGTACGAAATTGATTGGGATATCTTGTAGGTCTTCTCCTCTCCACCCGTGAGGCACGAGCACACTTGTTTGCTCTGGGAAATGCCCCCGATTCCGGGTGCGTTGCTCATACTCATTTCCAAGATCATGCGAGTCCTGAGCAACCAGCAGATTACTGTGCTAACAAAAGAGGAGGGAGGAAAACAAGCGAGGGAGAATTCCCCCCCCCCGGTCCTACCTGACCCGGAACCCCGAAATTTATGTCTTGCATCAATGCCAAAAGTACAAATAAGGATCTGCCGAGCGATATCGTGGGTGGAGGAGAAAGGTGGGGCAGTTGAGCCAGAAAAAGACCTGGCCCCGGAAGTTCTTCTCGGTTACGTCGTACCTGGTGTTGCGTTATTCGCCAAGTGTACGTACGTGGGGTGCTCGCAATTCTCCCTCTCTTCTTACGTGACGGAGGAAATCCCTGCAATACTTCTGCAAACTCAGCTCGCCTTATGTAATCCCGCTGTTTAATAACAAGGGTGGCGCAATCGACTTGAGGGACAAATGCCCAAAAAAAGAGAGGGCAAGCCCAAATTTATGAGCAGAACAAAGCGTCAAACAAAAGGATGATAACCTCGGTGCCCGCGTGCATACGCAGGAACCCGTCGTCCATACAGCATCAGAAGAGGTCTTTACATGGGTGCACGATGACGCAGAGAAAAAAGAAAGATCGCTCAAGCCACTGACATCGGTTGGTGCAGTCCTCTGGATGCAACTGTGCATCTGAGATGCAATCTCGGTCCTCTCTTTTCGTCAGGACACACCAATTGTCAGCAGCTTTGTTGTTTTTAGAACGAATGAATCGAGAACATGCCCTAAAAGAAGACAGATGAAGCACCCGCCCGGCCATAATTACAGCAAACGCATGCACGAGGCAGAAGGAGGAGAAGAACAAGACGAAGCCAGTTCTTTTACAACGAATGAGGATTCTTCGTGAGAGAAGGAGAAAATTGCGTCTTCTTCGGTTTGTAGGAGAGATAATTGCGCATAATTCTGGCTTCTTCGGGAACGAAAAGGATCCCCCTCTGGGGAGGAGGAGGAAGAGCACTCAAAATTCAATCTTTTGGTGGTCGGAAGAGAAAAGACGAACACGTTCAGGATCACGGTGAAGACGTCGGGAGGGCAGGAAACTCTGGAGGAGGCAAATTGACTTCCGTTACTTCATCTAACTCACAAATCCATCGAACTGACAAGGAGAGAGTGGAAAAAAAAACCTTGTCCTCACTTCTCTGCTCAAGAATGTATTGGGCACAGACAAAGTGGGAGCAAAGGATTGCGCAAGAGCCTTTGGGGCGTCACTCCCGACGTTCTTATTCCAAGATGGAGAGCGTGAAAAATGGGCATTGATCGATGCTTCCCCCATGAATACTTGCATTGGCGAGCAGAAGTCTGGAAACAAATCTCGGGGCAAAATTGTTCCCTCACCCTTTTTGAGTTTCTGCCCATTTGCTCCCACCCACACAGTCAAAAAAAAGATGCTATCTGGCCCATATCGAAAAAGTGTAAAGTTTGACTAAGTGGATGATTATTCCCTCATCCTGTTCTCACTCCGGGTCTCATCTGAAGAACCCCCTTCCTCTCCCTCTTGCCGTCAGAGTGGAGAGGAACGACAGACAGTTGGCCGCCTTGAGTCTGGGCTCGAGAAAGTGGGTGTACAATTAAATCCGGCCCCAAATGACTGACTGCTTCCATTGGCTCGTTCGAACTTTATAGGTACGTAAAGATAAGAAGGTTAATGGATATCAAAAAAGCTGCCTGCGTCCGTCCCGACAGGGCTGACACGAGTGTAAACCGTACGTTAAAGTCTCTCTCGTGCCGGGGCCAAGGCACGCACACACTGGAACAGACAGAGGTCGTACTTCTACGCTCCCACATGGGTAAACCCGCCCTCATTCTCATCATGTTTCGAAATGGGCTAAGAAAAAATATGACGGGTCTGACTGACATCATCTAGCGCAAGGGCACCATCACTTTTTGAGATGAAATGTGGTGCAGATCCCACAGACCAAGCGCAAACAATGCCTGACGGAGCTCTCAGGCGGTGTCCCTTGGAGGAGGACGAGTGTTCCAGAATCTGGCACTTACCCTTATACTCTGGGAAACAGACGTTGAGTGGGCTGTACTTGATCTTTTCTGCGAAGAGGTCCTTCTTGTTGAGGAACAGGATGATGGAGGTGTCGACGAACCACTTGTTGTTGCAGATGGAGTCGAAGAGTTTCATACTCTCCATCATGCGGTTCATTTCTTCATCCTCGGCCAAAACCTTGGGGCAAATCAAAAAGCAATTAGTACCGCGCCATTAAGAGAAACGTACCCTCTGTCTCATCTCACCAGGTCGTAGCCCGACAAGGCCACGCAGAAGATGATGGCCGTGACGCCCTCGAAGCAGTGAATCCACTTTTTGCGTTCGGAGCGCTGGCCGCCGACGTCGAACATCCTAGGGAACACAAAAAAGTCAGTTGTGGCATGCAAGGAGTAACTGCACACATGTATAAGAAAAATTAATCTTGGTCGAATCCCAACTACCACGGGAGTGAAGCAACTGTGCATTGAGGTGCCACAATGGAGCATTACCAGTCCTCAAGATGCATGACCTTGCACATTTCTGAGCACAACCCAACACCGATCAATGCCAGGCACCTTTGCATTCTTACTCTGGAGAGGATAAATCTCACCAATTTCCAGGCCTGCCGACTGCGTCAGAAGGAAGTGTCATTCAAGGCAAAAATGCAACGTGTGAATGAGTCTATGCAAACGCAATCTTCCTTTTCCTCCTATGATTTCAATCGCTAAGTAGTTGGCCGCCTTTATGAAGACTGACGACAGGGTACTTGTGCACGGTGCCCATGAGCTAGCGGGACGTGTCTCCCTTCACTTACTTGAAGTAGAGTCCCTTGAAGTTGAATTGCGTCTCGATGATGCCCGTGGTCTTGACCCTGGTCCTGAGGACGTCCTGCTGGGTGGGCACGTAGTGAGGGGAGGCGATTCGGTCGAGCTGATTCAGGTAGAACGCGGCCGAATCGTTCAGCTGATATTCTCTCGACCGCTTGAAGCAGTGCTGCACTCCGGCGTCAAGCCAGAGCCTCTTCATCAACTGGCCGATCTCGTACGTCAGTTCCACCTCGTGTCTCTGTCCGGCCATCTCGAAGAAGAGCCGCGCGTCCTCCTGAAAGACCGAGAGAGCCTTTTCACAGTCTGCAGCCAAGATTCATGCGCTGTAACCACTGTTCATGCGTAGTAATGCAACTTATTTTTTATCATTATTGAAAGGTACAGAGTGACTCATAAAAATGTCCGACCGGGTGAACGAGGGGGAGGTCAGCAGGGTGAGAGGCCAAGGGAAGGTGGTCATGGAGAAAGAAGGGTAACATGAGTTGGGTGTGTAAGAGAGATGTCAGAAGAGGTCATAGGACACTTCTTTGGCTCACACGAGAGACAACTTTGTTATGCAGGACAGAGAGAACAACAACGACGACGACGACAAGAGAGAAAAGGAGGACAGCCACAGCGGGGACAGGAGCTGGCGAGGACTCTCTCAAGTCCTCTCAGGAATGCAAAGTCGTCATAATTACAGAAGAAGAGAGTGAAATGATACCCGTGGTATGCTAAAGAATCTCTCGCTGCTTCCTTCCTTAGAAATTAAGTTTCTGCAGAGGCTCCACTTTCTCAACGTCGACTCCGAAAAGTTTAATCTGCTGTTTTCATCTCGATGCCGTCTGTGACTCGAAAAAAGTCTCAACCAGGCCAGGTAAGGCATTGGTGACCTCCAAGAGGACTGCAGAAGACACAGTAGGAGAGGCTGAGGCTCCCACTCCCTGACACACACGACCTGCATTGCAGAAATTCTCAATTTCTTTTCTTTTCCTCCTACGCGGAGAAAACCGAATCTATCGTCTATCTCATTTCGAGCTGTGCAACCCAGCCCTTGTTTTCCAGGCTCCAAGAGATGCAAAATTAACGCACGAGGAGCAAAGTCAACAGGGGCACCTCCAGTGCAACCTCATCGACATCTTCCCTGCCGTGAGAGGCAAAACAAGACTTCTGAAGAACATTTGCACACACGCACACCTCCTCTGACGGGACATGTGATGAGTGCATTTTCTACAGGCTTTGCAAATTTGCAACGAGCCTGCAAATGTTATCAGATTTTTCACTGAGCGATCGCAACACTCTCGGATTATTCAAGAAAAAAGGAGGCATATCACTCTTCTCCCGCCCTCCTCACCGCCTCCCTCTCTCTCATGGAGCAGGCCAGCCCAATGTTTCTCTCGGCTGCGTGGCATTTCCTCTTCTTCACCTGCTTTGGTATTCCACAGGTAGGATGTATTCAACGTAGTAAAGCACTGTATGAACTGTTCTCAGGTCAAATTGAGATTTGCAGCATACTGGTGTTGCTGCAAGCGGGAGAGAGGATGGAGGGCCGACTCTTTGCACGCGTCTGTAAGACATGCTGTTGCTGCGGGGCTCGTTGATGGATTTTCTGGGCGGTGTCTTGAGAATTCAACATTGGGAGCCTCTTCTGGATCTCCCCCCCCCCCCTTCACTCACGCTGAGGAGCCAACAATTCACTTTTTCTCTTCACAGTTTCTGCTACAACTGTCCTCTCTGACACAGCTTCCCGTAATTTTCAACTTACCAGTCTCGCTCTGTCGGCAAAGTCTATCCTGAGCTTTGACATGGCGCTGATGATGGCGAGGAGGCTCTGGATGGTGTTGGAGTAGACCACGGGGCGGTAGTGCTGGCACTCCTCAGCGCTGTACCCCGTCTCATGGATGATCTTCATCTGTTTCACTATCGTCGACTTTCCACTCTCCCCGGCGCCTAAAGGAAGGAAGAAAAAGCAAAATAAAAAAATATGGGAAACAGTTACATCCATATTCATTTTGCATGTGTAGAGAAACATGCTCGTGGTTAAGTCACACGCCAACGTCGACAAAGCGATGTCCAAGCGATCGACAGACAGCGGCGCAGACTTCCTGACGGGCGTATGCGTGCTAGAGATGCAGCCCTGGGCTGATTATCTTTCTCTGCCAACGAACATGGATAAAAAAGAGGCCGCCTCTGCACGAGCACATCACATCTGTCGCCAAGAGTCGATGCTTTGCTCTGCTCGCTCGGTGATAACGGATTTTCACGACCAAGTTTTAATAAGCATTCAAGAACGGCTTGCTCAAGTGTAGCGAAAACGTCGATGTCGTCGTCAGAGGCATAGAACAGTGGCAGTCGAGAGAGGGAACTTCGGCATGGAAGAGTGAAAAGTTTCTCTCGCCCCTGTCGTAGCCACAGGATCGAATTTCGCTTCTGATCATTACTACAGCGAATGTCACCACACAGATAAAAGAGCAGCGTCAACAATTCCGCCGAGCTCAACGTGTGCAGCACAACGGCCGAAAGAGGAAGATAAGTTTGAATTTCTGCCGCGTGCCGAAGGCTGACGAGGACGACGGCGACTGCGGACAGCTGGACTTGGGATGACGACATGGGCTGTGGCGTAGGTGGTCAAGTTCAGCTTGAACTTGCCCCACGGCAGGGTGAGCAAAATGCTCTTTTGACAAGTCTTACCGAGCAAGAGAAGCTTGACCTCCCTGGACGCCTTCTCCCCGTCCCTCCTCAGCTCTTGGTCGATCTTCTTGGACCGCTCGGCCGCCTCCTTTTCCAGCGTGCTCACCGCGCAACCCATCTTGGCACTCTCTTGGGATGGCTAATTTCTCCAACTTCTCCCCGGTCTTGGCGGCGATTTCTCGTTCCGGCGCCGGCCGGCGGCGGAGTCTTTTTCTCCGAACGGCCTTTCCCTCGTCGAGAGGCCGTCGGAGCTTTCTTGCGCGAGAGCGCTCCGAATCCGCGGCCTCGGACGGCCTCGACAGAAGAGATCGCAACGGCCAAAGAGAACGAGAGATACAGAGAGAGAACCCTCTGCTCTCTTTCCTGGACTCTGTGTTCTCGCTCCGGTGAAGACTCTTTCTCTCTGTTCTTCCTCACCCAACCCACTCGGTCGCTCCGCTTAAATCGCTCGCGGCCGGCGCACCGTAACGAACTGAGCAGAACAGGGAACGGGAGGAAGTGAAGTGCGGCTGCGGCGGAAAAGAAAAGAACGGCTCGTCCGGGCTGAACAGGCACGAGGAAGGGGGCGGCGACGGTGACGGCAGCGACGACCGCGGCGGCGGTGACGACAGTAGCGGCCGCCCGCCGGTTTTTCTCGTCCAACGGTTTCTCTCCTTCTGCCTCCGCTCCGCGGGCACTCCCTGGCCGGGCCTCCCCCCCCCCTCTCGGAAGGCGGTGATCAGGGATGGGGTCGGGCTCGAGTTCTCGTCGAGTCATCCGTGCCTCGCCTGCTCATCCTCTGGCATGCTCGTCGACCGGACAAGTTGTCGAAGCAGATGATGACTCCAGCTTTCAAGTCAGTTAATCTCGTCGTCGTCAACGTATACGGGCTTCGACGTGTACGTGCTCGACCTGAGGGAGTGGGGAAACTTCACGATTATCCCCAAAGAAGGCGGACACCATTGAGCAGGGAGATCAGCCCTCTACCCTTCCCTGTAGGGCTGACCCTGAGGAATCCCATCTATACTAAACTTGTCCGTCGGCCCTTGAAAGGAAAGTCGCTCGCCACACCCGGAGGGTGCCACTGAGATCTTTATTGTATTGGTTTTGGCTTGAGCGCTTCATCGACATCTCCCAGTAGTATATGTTTATCCTAACCTAAACTGTGGAGCGATGGAAATATAGACCTTTAGGATAGGGAAAAAAATATTTCACCTAAGCTAGCAGCTTAAAATTGTTTGCCAACGTCTTCTGCACCTCTGTCCAAGTTGACGGTCACAAAGTGTCACAAAGCAATGGAGCAAAGAGCGATGTTTGCTAAGAAAACGTTGACTCAAAGCTTTCTTGTCCATGACGCTGTCAATATCACAATGTCCATGCATGCTTATTTAGGTTGGCATATTTCGAATTTCGCGCCCACCGGTCAATGTCGTGCCAGGCACAGGCGGACTCTATACCTTGTTTTTATCTAAGTCTACTACATTTACTACAGCTGGGGATTTTGGTCCGAGGAAGATTGACTTTCCGAAAGTCATTCCACTGTCTTTGATAGACTTTCCTCCGATTCACGACGATTCCCCATCTTGGCCCGCGCAAGTCTCGAGCTCGAGTTCTTTGTCACCCTGTAGGAAAACGATCGCCGGTAGAAAAAAAAATATGTGAAAGTGCGCGGCCGGAGTCGAGAGGTGAATTGGTTAAAAATAAGCTTGCAAATTGTTAAAAATTAGGCTAAACTTGCTGGCAGATCTTTGACGAGCAGGTGCTGATATGATATGCTGACATGACAGCTCCTCCACTTTCCTCAACAGGGTTCGGTAGCTCAACGTCTTGTTTTTCTTTTTTAACAGCCCTGAACTTCCTGGTTCCGACACACAGACAGAGTTGGCAAATCCGCCCTGGCGAGGTCGATCTGAGCCCACGCATTCTCCTCGATCCTCGACACCGCGAGCCCCGACGGAATCTTCCCAATCGATTCACGCAATGCGGAACGAGACCGACTGGTGGAGCTTCAGACAGGGGTTTCTGGTGGCCAACCCGGGAGAGCCTCGGATTTGTCGTCGACAACCCCTCCTGGCAGCTCTGGGTTACACAAGTCAGCTGTTATGGCTCAAATAGCTGTTGAGAGCGGTAGCAGGAGTGCAAACCGGGAATGGTACCCCAGGTATGGGTGCAACTATTGCAAAGGTGTGCACGTCACGACCTTGACAGTGTCCACGGGTACATTCTTCGACCTCGAGAGCGTGAACAAACCCTGCCAGGAGGAGGTCAGCTTGGTGAGTTGTAGCACATCTGAAAAAAACAGGTCTTCCATTGTGTTTTTAGACAACCAGACCAAAGGAAGTGTTAACCTTTGTCTTGTACAGCAGGATCTCGAGTCGACGTATTTTCCTTGGGCGTCGTTTACTGTGTTACATGGAAAATGGCCACATTTTACTACTTTTTCCGTCCCTAGAGGCGGTTTTCACGCCCCCGAGAAGGGTAAAACTCATTGACGTTGATCTTTTAAACTACCCATTTAACAACTGCTCACTTGAAGAAACCAGCTGTGTTTGCCGTTCTCCCTCTTTGGGCGTCATTTTGTTATGTTGGGAAAAATCAAAAAAGTCCCGGGAAAAGTCAAAAATGTTTTTGATTCGTTTTGCTAGGTCGCCGGTCTGTGACCACCAATTTCGCTCCCGAAGCTACCAAACATATTTAATCGAGAGTCTAGGTTTGTAGCGATTTGTTAAGCTTCTTGTTGCATAGGATCGATCGGCCGGGAAAAGACACGTTAGTTCCGGAAGCTACCTTAAGCGTAGATTTTATTGTACTTGTGTTTCTTGTACACTTCCAAAGTGCATGTTGGAACCTGACTTTGCTTTGTTGCAGGCGGCGTTGATGAGATCGTCCTTTGTCCGCAGTTCGAGCAAGACAAGTGACGGGGATACAAGACAGCCAAAAGGTTGTTGTCACTGTTCAACATGGCCACAGTGGTTGACGCTAACGAGTCCTCGACGAGTGCCGAGTGGAGCATGAATAAGGAGCTGGAGGAAGCAGACCCTGAGGTGTTCAGCATCATCCAAAAAGAAAAGACCCGGCAACTAAAGGGGCTGGAAATGATTGCCAGTGAGAATTTCACCTCCAGAGCCGTTCTTCAGTGCTTGTCATCGTGCCTCCACAACAAATACTCCGAGGGACAGCCGGGTGTGAGGTACGTCACCTGCGTGGCCACATTCGTGTACGTGCGTGTGTGTCACGTAATATACATGTAGGTGTATGTACGAGTCTGTAGTTTAGACCTTAACGCGTTCAACTGAACGACAATGTTTGGCCAAATGCATTAAAATGGTTGCTACCTGCTGGCTCTCTTTAGTCAAATCAATGGTACATCATTTGAATGTGTCTTCTTTCCAGGTACTATGGAGGCAATGAGTACATTGACGAGCTGGAACTGTTATGTCAACGACGATGTCTAGAGGCTTTCGGACTGTCACCGTCTGAGTGGGGTGTGAATGTGCAACCGTACAGTGGATCACCAGCCAACTTTGCAGTGTATACTGCTGTGGTGGAGCCCCATGGGAGGATCATGGGCCTGGATCTTCCGGATGGCGGGCATCTCACTCATGGATTCTTCACAGCGAAGAAAAAGATCTCAGCCACGTCCATCTTCTTTGAGTCTATGCCCTATAAGGTAAAAAAAAATTACGAAAAAGTAGCAATCCCATCTGTTACCTGTCGTGTAACATGTAGGTCGACCCATCCTCTGGCCTGATTAATTATGATGAGCTCGAGCGTAATGCAAGCCTCTTCAAGCCCAGCCTAATCATTGCTGGTGTTAGCTGTCACTCACGCAATCTGGACTACGCAAGATTCAGGAAAATTGCTGATGCCAACAGCTCTTACCTAATGGCCGACATGGCTCACATAGCTGGCTTGGTAGCAGCTGGAGTTGTCCCCTCACCTTTTCAGCACTGTGACATTGTTACCACCACTTGTCATAAGACACTTAGGGGGCCCAGGGCCGGCCTAATTTTCTTCAGGAAAGGTATGACAAATCATCCACGAGTTTAAATCACCAACGAAAGTAAAAGAAGTAGTTATGTAATCGTTGTGACTGACACTCCTATTACAGGCGTCAGGTCTGTGGACAAGTCTGGCAAAGAAACAATGTACAACTTGGAAGAGAAGATTAACCTCTCAGTGTTTCCTGGACTACAGGGTGGTCCCCATAATCATGCTATTGCCGGCATTGCTGTTGCTATGCAGCAGGCTCGGACTGAGGAGTTCTGCACGTACCAGCGCCAGGTGGTGACCAATGCTCAGGTTCTTTGTGAAGAACTTCAAGCCAGGGGTTACAAAGTGGTCACTGGAGGCACCGACAATCACATTGTGCTTGTCGATCTCAGTACCAAGAAGCTCAGTGGGGCCAAGGGAGAGAAAATTCTCGAGGAAGTTTCCATATCATGCAATAAAAACACAGGTAAAACAGAAGTGCACTTTCAGTACATCAAGTCTTTCATCGTAGGGGTTCAAGATGTTTGATGGAGTGTGTGAAATTTTGCAGTGCCTGGAGATAAAAGTGCTCTTAATCCGAGTGGGATCAGACTGGGAACACCTCCCCTGACCACAAGGGGATTGAAGGAGGTTGACATGAAGACGGTAGTGAATTTCATTGACCAAGGTACAGATTTGCTTTCCCGTTCCACTCTACATGCATGACATCTTCACCCTTTTTTTCAGCTTTGCAGATTGCTGGGGAGATCCAGTCTTTCTCTGGGCCGAAGCTGGTAGACTGGAAGAAACATTTAGCTTCGGAATCCACGTTCCAGGAGAAGATAGCACACCTGAGAGAGGAAGTGGAGACTTTTGCCGATTATTTTATCATGCCCGGACATCCTACTTATTGACAGCCACAGTCGTACAAGGAATACCAGTATTAAAGGCTCTACGCAGTGATACCCCATAAAAGCACGTCTTTCACTCATGAAAGAAGTGTGTTATTAAGTGTGCCATAAACCAGGGAGATAAGGGGATCGTTGTTTCGATCTATTACTTGTTTTAGAGTGCCAGAAGTAAAATATGTAGCAAAGCTCTCTAACTCTCTACGGTCTGGGGTCTCAACTCATACTCTCGTGTGTGATGAATAAATCCTTTGGCCACTCCTAAAATGACTTTGGTACATATTAATGATCAACTGATTTGACCCTTCGCAACTTTTCCCAATGCTTATTAACCTTTCACCTGTCAAAATTGCCTCTGAGGAAGTTACGTCCGTTCTTGTCTCGGAGACCTAAGTTGTAGCATCATCATGAACAGGACAGAAGTCACTTTTCTGATGCAGTGTGACCTATGGCGAGTTCAGAGTCATGTTTCTAAGTGTCCTGACATTGGACGGAGTCTGTCAGAGCTGGGACATACTCGTATGCAGAGCTGCTAACGTCATAGCACTTTGGAGGTTCAACTACCAATCTGGGGGTTGATTAATCGGCTGGAACATTGGCTCGACTTCTTCACTAACACGTGTACAAATGTGAAACGGACGTAAGCGTAACTGGATGTAATCATCAGGTGGATGTGAGCGTCAAATGCCTCTGAGGATCAGTTTCTCAAGAACATATACTGTTTTCAACATTGATGAATACAGGCTCATGAGGATCAATGTTACAGGAAATAGAAAAATGTTCGATGATATAGTGCACAATTAAGGGCAGACCACTGCACTGGTATCCTTCTTGCATACTTAATGCACCACAAGGTAGTCCGCAGAGACGTTCCAACTGTGGGGAGTGTTCGAGGTGTTGTGTTGACTCTTAGCCGTGACCAACTTCATTTTACTCTATATTACTTGGTCTCTTATGCTACTGCATTGGTTTGGGGATCACCCAGCGTCATTGCATGTCAAGGCATCTCGTCTCTGACATTAAAGTGACTGGACACCTCCTTTGTGATAAGCGCGAACCTGTCTTTCCACTTCTCCACCTGCTGCTTGGCCTGACCAATGAATGAGACAAAGCTTCACTCATGCTCGTCCAGCTGTTTGAAGAAGAGACCCAAAATGTCTCCCATGACCAAGGAAAATGTTTCCTTGAATGTGGAGGCTCTGTCGCTGGAGCAGGAGTTTCACCTCTTCAATCCTCACCTTGCGACTAACTACAGTGAGAATCAGTATCTGGTGCACGGTGTTCTTCTTCCTAGCATCAGCGTGCTCGGACTCGTGTTCAACTCTGGTGTCATCTCTGTGTTGTGGTGCAAAAATCAGCAAGTATTCGCGCCGTCGCTCTCCCTCTTGTTGCAGTGGTTGGCAGCCTACGACATGTGCGTGGCGGTGCTTTCCATGTGGATGTACTCGTTGCCGACGCTGGCAATGGTCATGTCCGACTGGGTAGCTCTGAAGGAATACCTTACGTGGATTCATCCGCATGTGTCGGCGTACGTGTACTCACTGCTCCAAATGGCCATCACCGGCAGCGACTACCTCAACTTGGCTGCAGCAGTCGAGCGATACACGGCCTTGGAGGGAGAATTCCGGAAAAAGAAGTCGCCGCAGTCCGGATGTGCTCCAAGAACTGCGTGGACCTACGTCCTAGGGATCTTGACCGTCACCGTCGCATTCAACCTGCCCATCATCTGGGAGAGAAAGGTGGTCCTAAACAATTCCACCAAACTGCTGGAAGTCCTTCCCTCATCTCTACGCCACGACGCCATCTATGTCAAGCTGTACAGACTGACGCTGGAGTTTCTGGTGTTTAAGGCCACTCCTTGGGTAGCGTTTCTCATCTTGTTCTTGAGCTTAAAGGATCGCTTGCGCTATTATTGCGGCAAGAAGTCGATGCTCCGTACTCTGACGCCCGACCAGTACGTGGAGCTGATGGACTCCCGCATCATTCTGGGTATCAACGCCCTCTTCTACGTCACCAATGTGCTTCCTCTTTACATAAGCCTAGCTCACATCCTACTCTTCCACGTGGAGAAGTCAATCATCCGCGCTGCCCACCTGTGCATCGTCGTCAACTCTTCACTCAAGTTCCTGGTGTACTTGGCGTTGAGCATCGACTTCAGAGAGGCGATCTGGAGCTGCTTCCTTTGCTCCTGCTTCAGGAAGCGAGATGGCAGAACCAACGGACACTGGATGATACACGAGAAGAAGAATCATGAGTTTCTCTATCACGCCAAGGTAGTCACGTTCGTGCAGGCCGACAGTAAAGCGTCGTTACAAGATTACGCGCGGGTGCAGCCGGACAGTCTGTCATAAAACTCGAGCATGATTGATATGAGCTATGTCTCTATTACAGTGCGCTAAGCGTTCATATCAGTCCAGATGATTGGTGACTTCTGACACAAGGAATCACTGATATGTTCGTAGTGTACGGGGGACTTCCCTAAGCTCTGTTGATACATCAGCGCACGATTCTCGGAATATTTATTTCTGAAACACTTTACTCCCTGGAGGGACATATTCTTGCACTATATGTCCCGGTTTCTCCATCGTGCGTGAGAATGTGAATCTTGACTCACTTTCTGCACTGCATTTCCCAAATTTGCATTTCACGCCTTTCAACTTGTTTTTGAAACGGAGAAATACCGGTATTCCGAAAACTGTGTGTTAAATTAAAGTGACGACTCATAATGTATACTCATGTGTATTACAATATGCGTTGTTAATATATAGTTAATAACGCACCTCCTTTCTCATCACTTCTTACTCTTCCCTAAAAAACGGGAAAAAGCACCACTGTGTTGACCAGTGATACTTTGTTGGGCGCTAATCTTTAACTTTAATATTTAGCTAAGTGGCAGTGGCTACGGCAGCAGCCCGAGGACAGGTCTAGTAACAATTGTCTCACTTTATAGTGACTCAATACATTATGTTTGGCACTCCGAATGTATGTGTCAACCCTGGTACTTGGCACGTTCAAAAATAAACAAGCTACAACATAGCTTATAATTTCAGTCACATTTTTGGTGAAGTTTTATAAAATATCAGTATCATCTTCCCCTCGGCCTTGCTCAAGTCGCAGCCACCCATTCCTCCATGGTCTCCACGAAGACCGGCAGTGCCAGCGCTAACACGATAGCCAAGGTGGCTATCTGACGAAGGTACCACAGGTAAAGATCCATGGCTGCTCGCTCGTGCGGTTTCACCTCCGCCAGAGTCAATCCCTCGGGGCCGGGGAGCAACGAAGTGATGGCGGTGATCCGGTGAGAGCCGCGGATGGTAGTCGACATCCGGCTGCCACCAGTCACGGCCACGGTGACGAGAAAGATCAACACGAAGACAGTCCACGGCTTGTTTGACATTGCAAGGTCTCCCGTCGAATCACTCGCTTATAGGTCAAGGTTGCTGGGTCTACCTACTGCAGCCGATGACCTACTGTTGAGAGCTGACCGGCACAGGTAAAAGTCGATGAAGAGCCGCCAATGGCAGGGATAGAGCTGCTGCCTCCCTGCGCTCGCTCCAAGATCAGGTCAGGAGTTGCCGTCACTTCACCGAGTCACTGCGTGGAAGAGCTGGTAATGTCCCAGTGATGTTGGAGAGACTCACAGCTTGTACGTCGGCAGTTTTCCTCTGTCAGGTACATAACGCTATCGATGCGGGCGCAAAGGAGATCGAGGTCAGTGTCGATCTGCCATGTCACAAGTTCCAAGTCTCCGACGATGGTGCCGGAATCTCGCAGAGTGATCTGTGTAAAATTGCAAAAAGGTACTAATTTGTTAATTTCACTTGACTGCGCTATTGCAACCAAGAAGTCTCCTTAGATACATGACCAGCAAGTGTCGCAGGCTCAGTGATCTGGATGGGGGCATACGAACTCTGGGATACAGAGGTGAAGCATTGGCGAGCATTCGCGACTTTTCAGGATTTCTACAGATAATTTCCAGGCAAAGTTCAGGTATGGTGATAACTTTGATCGTATGAATGAACAGAACAAATACTTTTACCATTGTTTCAGACTGTCAGGCTGTTGTGGCTCTGTTTTACAAAGGAGAAAGGAAACCCACCAGAATTTGCCAGAAAGAATTCCGTCCCCGAGGTACCGTTGTCAACGTGATGGACTTCTTATACAATGTGCCTGTCAGGTAAGCTCTTTATTTAGGTTAGTTTCTGTTAAAAGACATACCAATGGTGTAATAACCTTTTTCGTCTACAGAAAGAACTTGGTATCACCTTCCGTGGATCTGGATTGCATTCACTACTCTCTGATCGGGCTATGTCTGACCAACCCATCGGTCAGGCTGACTTTGCGGAACGAAGCCGACTGTCGTCGGACTCTTATCAGCTCCACCGGCACCACTTCCAACAGCCTCGAAGTTTTCGCACATCTGTTTGGTTCTCTCTGGACCCAGAGCAGCCTAGCACCTCTCTGTGATTCCAGTGGAAGTCTACGCTTAGAAGGCTTCGTGGCCAGAGAAGGTGTGATGTCTAGTCAAAGCAATCAGTTTGTCAGTGTCAATGGCCGGTCGCTGTCTCGTGGATCCCAGCTCCACAAGCTAGTCAGGGAATGTCTGTCCAGAAGCGTGATGTGCCGGCCGCTGCCTGCAAATCGAGAGAATAAGGCCGACAGCCCTACCAAGTCAGGGAGCAAGATGTTACAGGCCGTCTTCTCTCTGGAGTTGCTCTGTCCTCTCAAAGAGTGCCACGTTTGTCTGGAGCCCAGAAAGACCCTGGTGGAATTTGAAGATTGGGACAAGGTCAGCCAGTTTGTTAGGTCTTCTTTAGAAAAGTTTCTACGAGAGAATTTCTTGTATCCACCATTCGTCTTGCTTGGAGACTCAAATTCTCCATCCTCTCCGTCAAAGTTACCACCACCTATTTCACCCAGTGTGTCAGGGATTTTTCCCCTGGAGGTCAGGAACTTCACACAGTCATCAGGTGAGTCCGAGGACGAGGGCGAAGATGATTTGGGATGCAAGTTAATTTCCTTTGGAGACCAGGAGAAAGAATCTTCACTTCATGAAGACGAAAGTATTCATCAGCCGATTCTAAAAGGAGCTAAGGAGTCTTTGACTTCTGGGATAAGACGTGAACATGTTGACAGACTCGACACCGTGGATGGAGTGAGGAGGAGCAAGGCCGTGACGCGCAACTCAAAGCTGAACTTCCAGGGACTGAAGTCTAGAAAGAGGGTCTGGGCGGACAACAGGGTTTATGCACCTGAAAAGGAGCAGCAGTCAAGCCTTCCAGAGGGCTGGATAACCAAGAAGGGAGCCGGAGACAAGACTTGGTACGTGCATCTGGCCAGCGGCATGACATCGGAGAAGTGGCCAATAATATCTCAACCAACGACCGCCCATGAATGTAGCAGCAGACACAACCATCAATATAGTAGAATACTTCTGCCTGCAGGAGATACTTCCTTCCTACCGAAGAAGAGCAGTCGTTGGTCACTTAAGGGGACCGCGGCCGCCGGCAGTGAGAAAAGCAACGACGATTCAGGGATGTCGTCAGCTTCCTCCGAAAGTGTCCTGTCGGACAAATGGAGAAGCAGTGATGCCAAGTCAGCAGACCTTTCTCTTATCCACCACGACAGTTCCGTTATGCATCTGATCTCTGAGTGGCAGAATCCGAACTTTACTTACTGCTCCAAAATAGGAGAAATGCCCCGCGCCAATGTGGCGGAGACCTTCAACTTTGAAAGAAAGATGTTCAAAGACATCCGCATCATAGGCCAGGTGGACAAGAAATTCATCGCCGCCATTGTCAAAGCTAGAGAGGAAGTACTAGTCTTCTTTGATCAGCATGCTGTCCATGAACGCATCAGGCTTGAAGCTCTAACAGAAGGTATGTCACACTTGTATTGACATGTGGCAAGATTCATTTCCATCGATCTTGCAGAAAATTTTCCCGGTCAATTTGAGGTCATCTCGGTCAGCATGAAACCTTCGATGTCCCTGTCTCTCGGTCCGAGTGAAGTGCGTCTGCTTTGTTCCTTTGGAGAGAAAGTCAAGAAGTTCGGTCTTGCGCTGGCACCTTCTAAAGAAGCCGAGGGCGATGTCTACGTGAGCACCGTTCCCAAGGCTTACTTGTTGCGGGAGGTCAGCGAGCTCAAGAACAACAGGCCCTCGCCCATGAAGGAATTAGTAAAAGCAACTTTAGCAGATATCGCAGATACGTTGAAGGAAACGAAAGGTGCGATTGCCGTCATGCCCAGGACCTTGACGAACGTCTTGAACTCCCAGGCGTGCAAAAGTAAGTTGTGCCAACACTATTTATGGGGTCACCTTTTTAGGCAAAGGGCCACAAGTAGGCGTTGTTAGGCCCTTCTCAAGGGGTTGGTGCCAAAGCTTTTGACACTTTGGTCCATTTTTGAGTCCATCGAACCTCTTTGTAGAAAGTGGGCACCACCTCCTTCTTTAGCACTGGTGAGGAGACCGAGCGACTGATGAGTCGACCTTATTCTTTGACGTCTGGCCTGTCAGATCCAAGCCATAAATAGACCTACTTAGCTGTAGTTACCTCACAGTAGATTCATTTTTAAAGGATGGACCTGTGTACGGCACTCCTGACTCACCCTGTACGTGTGCTTTTAGGTGCCATAAAATTCGGTGATACCCTGAGCTCGTCGGCATGTAAGAGGCTTCTCGACCAACTGTCCAGGTGCCAAGCGCCGTTCCAGTGCGCCCACGGAAGACCTTCTGTGGTGCCCATCACCAGCATCACCAAAGTTATGAGCAACATCGCAACAAGCTCAAAGCATCCGTTGTTCAACATGGCTCATCTGCAGTCTTTGCTGGCAGCAGCAGAAAGCAATCAAGGAAATTTGCAGTATTCTTAGATGAGATAGATTAGGCTATTAGTGACTTATTCCCAATGTCATATTTTAAGCTTGAACAATTAAGGTAAGTTTTAGCGTGTTACACAGTTTGCTGCTAGGATTGTAGACTGTGTTGCTTAGCAAGTGAAATATATAAAGTTGCCACTCTGCGTTGGAAGTCCGAAGTAGACTGACATTTCAGCATATAGAAAGGTTTATAACAAACTTTAACTAAAGTAGATTTCAACACAGCACTCCAGAACATCTGCTTTGCATAAGGAGAGCCAGAAAGAACAGTCGTCTCTCGATATAACAATGATTCTAACGTATGATTCTCGAACCTGTTGCTCTCCAGCACTGCTCTACGGTATAACCGGTGTCCCACTAGTCCGAGAACGTTTCTTCAGGCGTCCTCAGCGCTGAAAGTGTCCTCAGACTCATGGGATGTCTAATGCTGCGACTCCGGTTGAGACCACTAGAGGGCGTCTCCGACGGCGTCACGGACAACGCATGGAGCGCTGAGACACGTACGATTCTCTAGTACACCTTGACGCCAGAGAGAACCTTCTCTCTGCTTGACGCTGGCTTATTCGGTCTCATGTAAACAAACATGCCCAAACTGGTGTCCTTGGCCATAAGTGACCAAGGCCAATCTTGACGAAACCCCGAAGACTGTGCAAACGAGGTGCTCATCTCGACTCGGGCGACTCGGCGGGTGACATCTCGACTGGTTTGTTTCATCTCGACTCGGGTTGCCCCATGTGGAACTTCAGCAGAGGTTTGGTCGTCAAAGACACTGAAGAGTCTTTTAGGTCCACGGACTAGCCTGTTTTCTCTGGTTAGGTCGAGGGTCTCTGACGGCCACTACGAGATAGTCCGAGGTCGACTTCGCGGCTGTGGACATGTGTTGGAGGGACTCAACTCCGTGGTTGGATCTCTGCCACCTCTGAAGAAATTAAGGTTGTACAACCTTGGAAGGAATCGTCCATGGATTGTGTCATGGTCCCGCTGACCGGTTAATCTCACCATCGCGGATACTCTTGCTAAGACTTTGACCTGGTAAGGATTATGTACTTTTCACTTTTGCTTCCTACAAGGACGGCCTTTGGTCTTCAGGTTCTGTGACCTCGGCCTCAACGTCGTCTTAGACCACTGCCACCGACGTCAAGTGCACGCTGACCAACGTGGATCTTCCGTTGTCGCCGCCATCTTCGTCCGGGACCAGTAAGATGTCTTCCAGGGAGGACAGCGAACACGACCCGGTCTTGGACTTCTTCGACGTACGAAAGAAGTTCGAGCGGATCGTCATTGCCGGCGGGTACACCAAGGGTCGACTTAAGTGAGGCCGTGTAAAATGCTTCTCTTGCAGTATCAGTCGCCTCATTTCATTTTTATCCTTTAGAGTCACGAACTCGCCTCAGCTTCAAGCCGATGACGATGACGATGACGAACTGGACAATCAGGAGTACTGGAAGGAGTACAGGGCAAAGGAAGAGCAGAGGACGACTGCACTGTTGATGCAAGAGAGAACTGGAGGCACCGACACCCATGTCAGTAGTCTGGTTATTCAAATAATTGATTCATTTTTAGAATCTGTATTTTCCGTTTTCTGTACTGTCCTTAACGATGGTGTTTTTAGGAGTAAATTTAGTTAACTTTAGAGAACGCATTACTTTTTACAGTCTTACAGGATAGTAGTCGCGTTCTTCTTTTAGCGAGAGTTTTGCGAGACTAATGCAGCCGTCCCCCTCATCCTCACTTCGTTGGCAGGGTGCTGGTGTGGTCGAGGGCTCACACATGTCCGGCCTGGAACACTTGACGACCACTGCCGGAAGTCAGGTCCTTGGGTCTTACGCCGACAGCTCCACCTTCAGGACCTCGTCGGAGCGAGGGCCGGGGGAAAGGGAAAACCTGGCCAAGAAGTTCAACTTCGGCAAGCACAGGGACAACAAGCTACCAATTTCTGAAGAGAGGGAAAAGATTCTCGACATCATCCAGGGTCACCCGGTGCGAAAACTCTTTCTGAAAGAGCTGAAACTGACCTAATCGGCTTCCTCCGTTTCTTCTTCTGTCTCTAGGTCACGGTTATCTCCGGGGCCACGGGTTGCGGGAAGACGACGCAGATACCGCAATTCGTGCTCGACTCGCACGTGGAGAGGAACAAACCAGTGAACATCGTCGTCACGCAGCCTCGACGCATCGCCGCGCAGTCTGTGGCTCGACGGGTTTGCTTCGAGAGAAACTGGGAACTGGGCCGGCTGGTGGGCTACAAGGTGGGTTTTTCATGTCCCGTCCTCAACGACGCTGTGTTTTGCAGCTCGTATAATAATGGATGTCGCTCATCAGTGTCCAGCATTGCTGAGTAAGATCTCGTTGAAGTGAAACGGCCCTAAATGCTCCTATGAACCAATCATTCCAGGTGGGAATGGACCATGACAACGCCTCGCGGGATACTCGGCTCCTCTATTGCACTGCGGGCATACTCAAGAAGATGATCATTGGTAAGGACAGCCATTTCTAATCAGCGAAGCCAATGTTAATCTAGGACTAATCTAGAGAGTTCAAGCTAGATTCAAGAACATGGCAATCCTAGGTAGTTTTGTAAGAAGCCTATGAATGAAAGGCTTTTCGGACAATGAAGATTTCTCACATTTTCAAGGAATCTGGTGGATAGAGGATTGATATTGGTTAACAAAGTTCAAGGGTCACATCAAAGATTTAGGAGAAATACACGATGAAGCCAATTATGACTCCGGCCCAGAACTGAAAGTGACCAAGTTCTTTCTGTTACAGCGAGAAAGACTCTCACCGAATGGACCCACGTGGTCCTTGACGAAGTGCATGAGCGCAGCGAAGACATGGACTTCTTGCTGCTCCTTTGCAAGAAGTTGATTACGTCGAATTCCAGATACGTGAAGCTGATCCTGATGTCAGCCACTATCAATGTCCAGGCCTTCCGTGATTACTTCTCGTTTGTAACCCCTGGAAGTGGTGAGTCAGCTGCTATTCTTAGACTTGTCCAGTGGTCTAAACTGCCTATCTTGATTGTAGATGTAGTAGATGCTGCGGCTACGTTCGAGCTCCCAAGGAATCCTATGCACAAAGTCTTTCTATTCTACTCCGACGAGAGCGCCCTGGCAAAGTTGCTTCCCCCAAATACTCCTCCCGTGGATTACAACGACGGTCCTCAGCTCCAGGATCAATGCGTAGTCCTTGCGAAAGAAATCATTATAAAGCTCGATGACTTGGATAGAAAAGGCCAAAAGAACACGTAAGCTTTTGACTGACTCTTGCAGCGTAATGTGATAAGTTTGCTTGACTGCTCTTCTTTTTGGGGGTGCTGAAGAGGTACCAAGGGCACGGTCCTTGTATTTTTGCCTGGGGAGCGAGAGATCCTTGAAGTCAAGGGCCGTCTGCAGAAAGATAAAGAACTAGCTTCTAGTCGTGGATGGCACATCCTTGTCCTGCACTCGAGAATCCCCATAGAGGACACCTTGTAAGTGACTGCGGTACTATATTTTCTACTGAAATTATATTAACGTGCTTTCATTTTTGCATAGGCTTGTGTTCGAGAAGCCCATTCCTGGCCGTCGTAAAATCATCCTCGCCACCAACATTGCGGAGAGCTCCATCACCATCCCCGATGTCGAATATGTCATCGACTTCTGTCTTACGAAGAATCTCGTGCGTATGAGTAAGGTCGCCAGTGAACGCTTTTCTAATGTCTTCTACGTCATCCTCCCCTGTAGATGGCGGACCCTGAAACCAACTACGTGGCCCTGAAGCTCCAGTGGGCTGACAAGAACAGCTGCGATCAACGAAAGGGGAGAGCCGGCAGAGTCAAGTAATGAAATGTGCATACGCAACTGCAACCCATTTATGCGTGCAACTGACTAATACTGCGAACCACGTCGATCTGTAAATGTCGACCTTTTTATGGACTCTACATTGTGCAGTGTACACTTAGGGGATGCAGGGGGGCTACGGTATAACCTTGATGTTAATACTCCCATCCCCCATTCAAGCGAAGGAAGAGTCTTCAGACTAGTCTCCAAGGAGTTCTACGAGCTATTCATCCCTGACCAGCACGAACCAGAAATGAAAAGAGCTCCCCTGGAGAAGGCAAGATCACATCGTCTCTTAAAAAGAGAAGTCCGACTAATATGATTTTAAATGACAGATTATACTGGACACCAAGCTCCTAGACTTTGGTTCACCAAAGGAACTGCTTGCTCTGGCCATGGACCCTCCGAACTTGGACAACATTAAGAAGTAAGCCTCATGAGCAACACGTATGAAGTTCGCATGTACTCATATAAACGATAAATTTTATCAGGACTGTGCTGCACCTCAAACAAGTAGGTGCGTTGCTTCCGACTGTGAACCAAGTACCGTGCAAGGACGATGGCGACCTGACCGTGCTAGGAGAGATTGTAGCTGGACTACCGGTGGACATCAAGCTGGGCAAGCTCATCCTTTACGGTCACCTTTTCGGAGTCTTGGAAGAATGCGTCGTCATCGCAGCGGGACTCTCAAATAAGTCCATCTTTGCCATGCCCATGGAAAAGAAGCTGGAGTAAGTTGTACACAACACTACATTGAAGAGTCAAATTCGCTAATCCTAAATCCTATTTTTAACCTGCTAGAGCATACGCGAGCAAGTTGGTCTGGGCTGACCGGTCTTTCTCGGACTGCATGGCTGTGTTTATGGCCTACGCCACTTATGCCGAGGCCAAACGACAAGGTCGGTTCCAGTCGGCTACTGTAAGAGATTCCCGAAGACTTGAGCAAGACTGGTGCTATTCGAGGTACCTACAAGTTAAGGTAAGAAGTAGAGCCTGGCAGACACCCATGATCGGAGCTTATTTCAGTGTCTCACCTGTTGTGACTGACATAGGTCCTTCGAGACATGGAAGTGACAATTGAGGAGCTCCACCTTAACTTGAAGCGGATGCAAATTCAAAATTTCCACACTCCGAATCGACCACAACTGACTTGGCCGGACAAGTATAGGTAAGCCTGCTGGATGACACAAATTCGACCAAGTCCACTCATTGCTGCTGGGGTTCAGGTTCATCCAGTACTGCGTCTTCGGCGCATTTTATCCCAACTATTTCATCCGTCATCAATCACCCTGCGATCTCCGCGAGGTAGACAAGGCCATTAATGGAGGGGATCCCATGACGTCAGTCTTTCTCACAGGATTCCCCCAGGATCAAGCCAAGTTCGGACTCCTCTACGAAAATGACATTAAGGACATGTTGAAGGTGCTGTGAGCAGAATTTCCCCAGTTCGACCGAGCCCCAATCTTCCTTCTGTTCCATAGCTATGCTGTGATCCTTCAAATATATTCGTCGAATTCTCCGGGAGCAAAGTCATCGTGCAGTTCGGCCATTCACCCCGTAACAGCAACTTCCCAGACCCGCGAAATACAGACACGGAGACGGACAATCTCAGGGAGCTCAACATCAGCTGCAATCTCACGGGAGAGATCATCCACCAGGTATTTGTGGCTCGCGTGCGTACTCGTACTCACGACTCTTGTAAGTGCACGTGAGGAGAGGTATTTTAGGTCTATGTGGCGATCAAGTTGAAGAAGTTGACAGCAGCGAACTTCATGCAGTTGCGCGTGTGCGCCACTGAAAAAGAGGCTACCGAGATGCTAGAGGAAATGCTCGCCAGGCAGGTGGGGGAACCTGTCAAGCAAGAGTCATTCGTGAACTTCGGTGACATCGGAAGAATCAACCCTCCCAGCGTCAGTGTCAAGGTGAGCAACAATAATCATGTTGCAAATGTTCCTGATTTCGTCATAACAGACGGGTGACCCTACCTCAGGAAGTTGTTCTGATGGTTGTACACGTGAACAACCCAACGAGCTTCTGGTGCCGGTATGCAGACCACGAACGGGACATGGACAAAATCGACGAAGCAGTGGAACAAGTTGTAATGAACGGCCACGCTCATAAAGTGAAGGGGAAGGACGACCTCAGGGTCAACTGTATTTATCTGGCGCCGTTCACCGATGAAGACGGATGCACGGATTATTATAGGGCCAGATTGGACGGGTTAGTAGTAGATGGATACTCATGCGGCTGGGATTTATCCAACTTGTTGTGTCAGCTTCCGGGGTACCTTCGACCGAGTTCGCGTCCATTACATCGACTACGGTAACGACTGCGCGAACGTTCGTGCGGACGACATCTTGGTCCTAGGTCCGACGGCAAAGTACGTCAAAAAGTTCATGAACTTTGGATGGAGTAAGATGCACGCACTGTACATGTATGCTTCAGGAGGCTGTATCCAGACCTCGTGTCAAAGCCGGCGATGGCGTTGGAGTGCTCTCTGGCCGGTATCAAACCGAACCCCGCGAGGAGCACAAAAGGTATTTGGGGCAGCGACGTCGTCCAAGAGTAAGTGCTGATTCATGATGTTGGTGTCTTGCTTGTGAAGGTTCGAGTACTATTTTTTCCCGCAGGTTTCGGAGTACGATAGAGCAACAAGAGATACTTGCCAAGATCTACTCCGTGACTGCTGAAAGGCATTCGCCTCTGGTCTCCATCGAAGCGTTCATCAACGGAGTCAGCGTCAACGAGGACCTCAAGATGGTCAAAACTGACAACGGAGAGAAGGTGTGATATATATATTATATAATATATATATTTTTCGTTTTTGTTCGTGAAAACGGGCAATTGTCTCTTTGTTTTTGCATCAGATCCTTCCCAGCGCTGTGGAAGCCCAGGAGAGTTACCGGAGCGACTTGAACCACGACCGGAGGAATCAGAGCGACAGCTTTCCGGAGAAGTTAAGAAAGTACTATGACGAAGAGCAAAAGTTCAACCTGGTCCAAGGGTCTAAGGTGAGTCGGAACAAGGGTGGACGTGATCCGAAGCTCTGCGACGACTTCGTACACTTGCGTGGACCATTCCACCCCCTCGAAATGAAGTTGGTCGGCGCTCATCGAATCGGATCCTCCAAGGGCGTCAGGATTGACCAAGACTCCGTCAACTCTGGTAAGGATTAGACAGAGACTGTACGTACTTTTAGCTCTAGGGCCGCCCATTACCTGTTTTTCTTACCATCTTCCTAAGTCCTGCTGGAACGATTTCCAACTGACGAACACGACCAATGGTTGGTAGCTGCGCACGTGGGGATGAGCCCCAACGGGAGTTTCCTCCTCCTGAGGAACACTTCTTTTCTACCCAACCACCATGGGCTGGGAGCGCTTCTTACTATGATTTTCTCCCCATGCGTCGAGATGAAGTGCGACGAGCGCAGGATGAAGTAACTGTTCTCCAGACTCAAGGTTGTATCAAGCGTAAGTGGACTTTGTTGCTTTGTAAGGTATACCGGCGCGCTTGTCGGTCTCGGTTACCACAATGGCCGTTCACCTCGCACCAATGGAATGGAGATGGGCAGTTCACGAAATCCAGGCAAAGTTCGCCATTACGACAAAGATCACGATATGGCGCTGACGTTCGACGTCGAAGTCACCAACGAGGACGTCAACCTGATTAATAAGGTGCTTCCCTCCGGAGCTCAGAAATCAGACTGTATTGTGAAGTCGCCCAATGCTTCTTGTAGATTCGGTACAAGATCAACCGGGCACTTTCTCGACAGCTCACGGGCAAGGCCGAGGCCAGCCAGCTGACCCTGGACGCGCTCAAGAGGGAGGCCGTCATGGAGATCACCGATCAAACCTCGCTCGCGGAAACTCAGGTCGGAATTGCTTTTAGGCTGCATTGAGACATGGGCGGAAAATCGTCTATAACTTTGATCCAGCACTAAAGATATACTGTTGCACCAAGCTACAACAAATTCCTTCCAATCTGAATGAATTGAGATGACTTTTTAAATTCAATTTTTTAAAAACCGTACAAATGGGCCTAGTGAGATGAGAGTACAATTTTGTGCTTCATTCTTCGAGATCACGAATCTGTGATCTACTTTCAATCTTGAATATGACGTGTCTGACTGGTACTTCTTTCATAGGACTACCTGGTCAAAAATATGACAGAGCTTCTGAATCGCCCGCGCAAGTCCGTGCAGAGGCAGTGTAATCAGGACTTGCACGACTGGCAGACGCTACCACCCAGAGAGTATTTGTTGACTCCTCAAGTAAGCGGGTTTTTTAAACAAAAAGGATGAAATTGGGACTTTCATCTCGTGCGACATCTGTCCATAGGTGATTGACGACGCCACCAACTTCTTGAAGGTTGTCACGTCTATTAACCTTCGAAGAGATAATGACGTCTACAGGGGTAAGAAGAGGCTGAAGATCCTTGAGCAGGTAAGTTTTGTTACTTCGTCACAAAGCTCTTTGTCATAATAAGGTGAATATATGTAACAAAACAGTGTTGCATTTCACTCAGCACTGAGTTGGATCAGGAACGACTCGAGTCAAGGCTTCGGATGATTCGAATGGTCATTTTTGGAGGTTTGGGAGTCCAAATCCGAGTCAAATACACGTTCCTGATCTGATTCAGTCACACGCGACATTTTGCAGCCCAACACTGTTTCAGAAATCGCACCACAGCTGGTCTCACCCAAGCAAACCCCCCCAAAAGTGCTCCGTTTGTCTTACCATTGAAACTAAGACTAAGAGTTTTAACAAAGTTACCTTTTGAAGTTCTTCAACAGTTATACTTTTATACTTTTAGTCTCATTTAACCTGTGTCATACAGTGTATTCGTATGCCACATCTGTCCGCGTCGACTCGAATCAAACGTCCTACGAGTCTGAGATGAGTTAGAGTCGCGATCAGAGAGTCCGTATTCGAGTCCGTCAGTTTTGTGGTGAGTCAATACAGCCATGAACTGTTTCAGGTGAGACGCCTCCACAATTTGGCCGAGAGGCCATTCACCAGGATCAGCGAGCGGTGTCCGGTGTGCCCGATGGGACCCAGTGTAACATTGACGTCCAGCTCGGAGGTCCGAGCTCACATTTCAGGTAACGAATCAGTTGGACTCCTAAGTGTTAGGGCAAGAATTTCCTCGTCTCTCATAGGCAAGTGCCACCTGGATCATCTCAGCAACCTGTGACAAGAAGTGAGCCTTGGCTACTGCTGTGATTTTGGTCACTATGTTAAGTTCGTACGTATCGTAGAGCCTCAAAGTTCGAGTAAGAATCCAATAAAGAAGAATTCTTGTATCCGTCTATGTCGATCTCATTTCTTCCCAAGGAGACGCTTAAGAGCCTGACAGCGCGGGATCGATCCATTGTCTACAGTCAGGGCTGCTCCGGCAGAAGGAGCGCTATGGTTGGGACGTCATTGAACACAATGTACAGAATGTGGAGTTGGTCTGGGCTGTTGTAAAGTTGCTGTATAGAGTGACCAATCAGTCTGACGTCATCCGTTCGCCCATATCAGGGGTGCTGAGCAGCCTTGCTGTTATGAACTATTTGGCTTTGGAGGCCTCCTTCTGCCGCACCTCCAGCTATCTTGGGAAACTGTATGAATCTGCCGCTAGAACAGGTTCAGCCGCGTCGAGAACAACCTCGGCGATCACTCATTGCATGTTTTAAATCTCCATGAAACACGCTGGGTCTAAGCCAGGGGTTCCCAGAAGTTTCTCTTCTGAATGATTGCTCCCAGTATCATCATACATATAAAGTCCCCGGAATTCCAAAAAGTACACAGAATTTTCACAGGAGGAAAAAGTCTTTACTTTTTTCCCTCGCACCGTCTCGTACCGGCGAAAAACTTCTGGCGTTCCACCGGTGGCACCCGTTCCACCGGTGGCACGCGTACCACTGTTTGGGAACCCCTGGCCAAAGTAAAGCAACACGAGCAGACGAGATTTGTTTTGCTTTTCTGAACACGAACTGTCCTCGATGGAGAGATGGACGATAGTGAAGAGGCCTTCGACGACGAAGACGTGCCCCCCGCGGTCGTCGAGGCTTCGGAGGACAAGTGCCCGGAGGAGGCAGCCAGGCTGAACGAAGCAACCAGAATGATATTTGGAGGGCGGAGGCTGTTCTCATCATCTAAGGTCTCCGAGACGAAGAGAGTCGCCCTCGGGGTGAGGGTTCCCTTGTTGCCATTTTCTTGGCCCGCCAAGAACGACTTCGAGTCCTTCGAGATCGTCCAGCGTCATTACTGGTGGCAGAGAGAGCTAGAGCGAGACCTGGGCCGGGCGAAAGGACTTTATCTGGGTGAGTTTGTTGTTGTTACCTTTGCTTCAGCAATACGATACGTACCGTGCGTCATGGAATGTTTCTCCGCGTAGAAGTCGACCGCGGCCTCATCTACGACAGGAGTCTCCTTGTGGATGACCAAAAGAATGGCAAGAAGAAGACCTCGGCCTTGAAAAGCCTGGAATACCGATTAAGAAATATCTTGCTCGCCAACCCCCTGGGTCCTTACGACGGAATCCAGCCACGTGCCTGCCTGAGAAAGATCAGACTTCAGGAAGACGGTGTCCACGTTGCGCTTGCTCACAACGCCACAGTTAAAGTCAAGAAACTGGGGGAAGGAGCAGACGGCAAAGATTTCTCGCGTTCCATTTTTAGTCATGACTTTGAAGATGGAGATGACAAAGACTTGGCAGACTACTATACGCAGCCATTGCAAAGAGTGCTCGGACTGGAACCACTACCGCCAGTGTGTGGTTCTGGTTCTTCCAAGGTGCTGATCTCGCTGCGTTACCGCGAAAAGGCCACGATCGTGAGTCCCGACGATGGAGACATTGTGCGACACCTGAACGCAGGGAGCGACGGGGAGAATCTGCTCTCTCAACTGTGGCTGCCTTCGAGGGACAGTTTGGTGCTGGCAGGGTCGTCTGGTGGACTAAGGGTGATTGGCCTTGATGAAGATTTGGACGATCCCCAACTCTTCGATATCCCTGCTGGTCTTCCCGAGGAAGATTCGACCTTCAAGTGGGCTCAGCTCTTTTCGAGTGGTAGAGACATGTGCTTCAGGGTGGCCACCAGAAAGACTGTGGCGCTGTATGACCTCAGAATGGCTGAAGGTCCAGCAAGGACTCTTTTTCAAGCTGGAGAGGCAGGCGGCATGGACTTGCTTGGAGCTGCCTGCCCGATCGAAAGTGATGATCTCTTCCTCTTTGAAAAGGCAGCATTGTCAGAAAATATGAACATGTTTCTGTGTTCCTGCTCAGACCAGGTGTTCTTGGTGGATGAGAGGCATTCAAAGACTCCTGTGAAAACCTGGCATCACTCTCTGGAAACGACGCCTACAGAAATTTGTAGTGTGACTCGCTCAAACGAAAAAATATTTGCCATCTCGTCCAATACTGGAGTGGCTGTAATGACAGTTGACGGAGCATCCACGATAAAAATGACACCTCGGGCCGAAGTGTCGAAGATCTGGCCTGTCACGTCCTTGACGGCTCAAAGGATGCTCGAACTACCACTCAGTGGAATGTGTTTTACAGGGATCGATGGAAATGGAACGGTCAGTTTACTTGCAGCCAATGCTGGAGGATCTGTGTTTTGTGCAGATCTAGAAATGAGCCCAAGTGATGAACCTTCAGCGGATGAGAGCAGCTCCGTGCCGTCTGAGAAGGCTGACGCCCTCAAGAAGTGGGTAGAGGTCTGGGAAGAGGAAATGGAAGATATTTCAAGAGTTTTTCCTAAGAAGTTTGTGGCTACTAAGATATATCAGCGAGAAGCACTACCCACTGAGCCCAGTGATCGTGTGTACTCTCTACCTCATGTTCGCCAAAGACCCAGCAAGAAGGCAAAGCAGAGTCCCGCTCGAAAGGTAGCGCGAAAAGATGGACACCAGGATTCCTTCGCTGGTGTTTTCAAAGCTTGCCCCCAGCTGCTTCCCATTGATCCTACTCTCCATTCAGACAACGCAGGTGACCGAGTGAGAAGAATCTTAGAAGGAGAGAATGTTTTCTCCATTGACATAAGCAGTGGCAGTGAGGATGATATAGCTTCTGAGTCTGAAGCATCCAACAGGTTCGTCGACATGATGCAGAAAAGGAGGTTGAAGAGGTCAAATTCTTTAGAGAGCAGTGAGGCCCAGAACTTGACGACTCAAGAGTTCGAAGAAGGATTGGAGAGAGGAGACAGAGAAGCGCCAATCACTTCCACCCAAGAGCAACCGGTGGGTGATGCTTGGTTTGGAGAACCCCTGGCAGATGTGTCCACGATGCTTCCGCTCTCTGCATCACAGCTGGCTCCTATGTCAGTGGATGCATCGGTGCTATCTGTGAGGAAGAAGAGCAAGGAAAAGCGATCACGTATGGGATTCTAGCAGGAAAAACTACGCTTGATGATGACATGAGACTTCAGATCTGTGGTATCAATGACACAATTCGGGTATCTTCTGCTGTGCTTTATCGACCGTAAGAAAGGTAGTCACGTTTCTAATAGACGTGTTCCACATGTCCAAAGTTGTCCTTGCACTTACAGTACCTCCAGTCAGTAATCTCATACGCTGTAGATGTTGTACTTGGGCCCAATCTTGAGTACAGAGGTTCAATGTCAAGACTGCCCATTTTGGTGCTACAGTGCTCAAAAGGAGACCAGCTGGAGAGGGGAGCATGCCGAAGAGGGTGGAAATTGGGCTTTTTCAGGGAGTCAAAGTGGATGAAATTGCCTGAATTTTTTCAGGAACGGTCCCACCCCTAGGCCCCCCATTTCCAGGGGGGATTCACTCTCCGGGCCGTTCGGCAGTGTGCGCCAATCACGCAAAACCCGTACGAGAGGTTGCTCGAGTCCGTGAATGGGCAGTCACCAAGAAGCTCCAGAAGCTGGGTCTTGTCAAGCACTGTCTGGGTCACCGATTACGTGTGAAGATCAGCAAAGTTGTAATTGCTCTTAAAAAAGGCGAGTGCTATGACAGTACTAAAACCATAACATACATTTTTTATCAGCGACCAAATTTGCAATTGCTGGTAAAAATTGGAAAGAATGACGAATCAGCATGATTTCTATGGTACTGTTTTTTCGCCCTTTTTACTAAAGAGTGCCAATGTCATAGCATCATGTGTTATGATTTTCTGGTACTGTTACTACCACTCGCCCAAATACTAAAGGTACGCCCGAGTACTCAAAGAGAGTACTAAACTCTTCGATATTAACAACATCACATGGCCACGATCATCGGCACCCTGGCGGCGAACTGAGATGGCTACTCCATGCTCCGAGACGTTGTCCAAATGCAATCTTCAAGATTCTCGGAATCTTGGAGGCCATTGAGCGCAACCTAGAGTAACTACAAGAAGAAAGACATCGTTACCTCCACGGCAAGATCACCTTGGTTGTCAAGGATGCCAATCCACCCAATGCTCCTGATGTCAGCCTCAATAGAGAACTTCTGAGCGTAGTATAAGTTGAAAGTGCAAGCAAACACCTGGCCAGTCAGTTCAAGGTACCAACTGCAGGATCAAAACTGTATCAAGGAGTTCTTACCTGTGGTTTTCCAGAAGTTGTTTGGTGGCATCAAGAGGAGGGCAAGTATTATGGGCTTCAGTCAGCTTCAGGTCATATGGCAACCCCTACTTTGGAGGTGAATATCCGTGACAGCTTATGTTTTATTCGAATAAGTTCCCTTCACCAACAGTACGCGACTCTTGCCTGCCAACACGAGTCCAACACTTGTCACGATAAATGTAATACAACCTCCCCATCGTGGTCACCTCGGCCAAGTCACATCTGGCCAAAGAGACGGTCAAGATTGATGCGCCCACCCTGATTTAGCCCTTCTTTTTGCTTCCACCATCAGTGGAGACCATTGTGAGGAGGAGGAAGAGGCTTACAGAGGGTTCTGGTATGAGTGCAACACCAGGGTATTGCTATGCAGTACAGTTTTGAAGTAGTGCAGTCCCATATGAGCACAGTCCCCCCAGGCGTCTCTCGTGGATGGTCAGGGCCTCTCCTGCACTCCACTGATATGTTTAATACACAAAACTGGACTAATACTAATATTGAAGAAGTTCGATAACTTCTAACAAATGTTATATCCAACTGGCAGAGGTACCCTCGTTGTCCGGGAAATAAAATGATCCTGCAGAGCTGAAGTACTCGGCGTTGCCCGAAGGTATTCACAGGTGGAGGCTCAAGACTCAAATGGACACAGCTGCAAAGTCCTCCCCATTCTGTACGTGGCGTGTTGACCATGCAGTGCCAAACCACAAGATGGATCTGGACCAAATTTGGCATGGTGCAAACTCTTGCTAAGAACGCGCGATGCTGGCGAAACATTGAAAGTCGATGTCGATGTCAATCCATCGCACGTGTTTACACTTTGCCTGAGGGAGGTTGTTGGAGAAAGGGGGGCCAAATCTAGCCTGAGAGGTCGCTTGAAGTCAGGCACTGAGGTCAAAACATGAAATTGAGGCCACTCCTTGAGGTCAAACAGTGAAATCGTCCTTTTTAGACAGAAGGAGGTCTCAAATTGAAAAAGTTCAAAGCAGAAAAGTTGCTCAGGATCCCCAAAATGGGGGACCTGATAAAGTCAGAGTGGACCTTCGAGGTCATTCAATGCCCCAAATTCAGGTTGAATGTATTTTACAAACACGAAATGAATATGTGACCATTTGACCTCAACGTGCGACCTCAAGTGATCCCTGAGGTCAGATTTGACCCGCCTATAACCTTACCTGGGTAAAAAGATAGCTCCGTGCCAAATTTGATCCAGATCCATCCAGTGGTTTGGCCGTCCGTAGAGGACAAAGAAACGGTCTTTTATATATTTATATATTTATTAGGCTTGGTCGAAAAGAGGTCAACTTTAGAAATTCCCTGACGGCGTCTGGGGTTTGTTACATGGGCTCAAAAGATGAAGATGTCGTCAAATACTTTGAAAAAACATTGTGTTTACCTCTGCCCAACTTGATTTGAAATTTATGTAGTAAGCCACTGTAGTAAATTTGCGGTGAAAGTAGATTTCAGCTCTGGCGGCTGTCAGAAGCTGCCAAACTGGGTGAAAATCACTCACCAAAATGCTGACTTGCTCCAGTTGGTCAGAAAAATATTTTACAGCCAGTCCTGAAGAAAAAAATTTCAACTTATTTTATAGAATTATGCAACTTTAAATGGGCATGGCTAAAACTCCTTTTTTTCACTTTCATTTGACTACAAAGTCTTCAAATGAGATGTGGTTAAAAATTTTGGACACCCCCGGGGAATTCCAATTTTCGACCTAGCCTGATATTTATGGATGGTGATATACACGAAAGTTGTAGTACTTGAACAGAGGTGTGTGTACAGCTTTGTGAAATTACCATCATTGAGGGAGATATTAACCCACAAATTAGGACTATAGACTGACCTGAAACAAATGAACAAAGTTGGATGAAATTCAACACAGGTTTTCACAATGTCTGACACGATTGTTGGCAAGCTTCTGAAAGCCTCATTTCTTTCTGAATTTTTCAAAATTACTACAGGAATATTTCTGAATTGGTGCTTGAGAAGTGAGGTGCAACCAGTGCATTTCCTCACCTGTGCTGGCAAGCGCAGCTTTTGTACTGCAAGTACTTGTCTTGCAGTACTCGAAGACCCTGAACGTCGTCACCTCCATCGAAGGATGACTTTCATGGCTGCCATGAAGGCAATGACGAGGCTGGTGAAGTGCACTTCTGTCTGCAGTGATTGTGTCGAAAAGTGGGACCATTTTTTATAGCATCTCCTTAAATGAAGCATGTACGAGCCAAGGACCCTTTGCCTTTGATCGGAGCCTCCGTGAAAACTTCGACCTTGCGGATGAGGAAAACAATCACAAGTTTTAAGTTGTCAGAAAGTCGCACGACTGGTTATAAAAGTCGAGGCCTCTTAAGTTTTCTACCGAAAAAATGACAGAGAAAACTCACGCACATAGTATTTGCTCATCACTGTGTTAAAGAAGAGACATTTTATTCAGTGTCGTTATGGGTCCACTGTTCTAGGGGTCATCGGATTGGTGTGCCAAGAAAATGATGAAAATGTGGCCAATTTTCTTCTGTGCCAGCGTGATGCCACTGGCAGATACAGGGTGATTCAGCCTTCAATACTTCCCTTGGCGGCAAGTGCCGTCAGCCATCTGGAGCGACTTGAAGGCTTGCTGCACCACCCTGTGACTTCCCCAGGCATAAGAGTGAACAGACTGCGCACTACTTCGTCTCCCTGTCCCTCACTTACCTTGAGCTCGGTTCTTGCCTTCAGGCTCGACGGCGCCGCTGAAGGAGCCGTCACCCTTGTCAACAGGTTCGACGACACCTTCGACAACTACTTGAAGCTGGAATACCCTGAGACCGATTGCGAGGCCTGACCGACCGAATGCGTCAGTCGTGTGAGGACTGACTCGTGTCAACACGTCAGACGAAATTGTCAAGTAAATAAAGCCCCGGACTTTTCACCCACCCTGTGCACAAAAAGTCGCCCATCCAGGTACGAGCAACAAGTCTTAGCAACAAGGGCTGTTCCCCGAATGGGGCAATTTACCCCCCTCCCCTCCCTTTGGGCAGAGGAATAAGGCCAACGATGCAAATAGTGATGGATCTCGAAAAAATTGCCTCACACTGATTCGGACTCTCAGCGTTTGTCGAGCATTTGTGCCAATGAAAATGCACGCGAATATTTCGCCGCATGCGCGTACACTGTGATACGCATGCGGAGGCGCATGCAAAAAAACCGGTCCAGAAGCCACTGTTTTATGTTGGCTTTTTTTCCCATGCAAAAGACGCACGGAAAAAGTGAATGGACGCGGACCATTCTGACTGGGGGTGGCTCGAGCCCGCGCACTTCTGGGCTCGAACCAGCCCGGGCCAGACGAGTCACACAGCTTGGACAGCCTTGAGTTGTGCATGCGTGGGTCCGAACCAAGGCCTAGTTTGCTTTCAGTCTCAATGGTCAGTATTGCATTTCTAATGCTAAGTGTACAAAGCAGGCAGACTAGAGATTCCTCCAGAATTAGATCATTTTTGGCACGGTTGCCATCCTGATGACGGCTCAGTCAAGGAAGACGGGCCGAACTAAGGCCCAAGCCGAGTCAAAAACGACGTCAGCTCGTCGAGCTTTGGCAGCCATTAGCCAGCTCGAGACCATCTCTAATTCTGACTCGACCTGACATTTTTCTGTGCATAACGGAACTTTGGACTTCAATGAGTAATTACGTGCGTGCGTGTGCGTGTCGGCCACGCACGGAATGCCCTCCCCCTCCCCTCCCGCCTCCTCGAGTCCCTTCCCCCCCCTTGTTGCCTAGTGAACAAAGGATCAACCTCGTGGTCCACGGACGCACAGACACCGTGTGAGGCCAAAAAATTGACGGGGAGGCAATGTGCAGGGTGACGGTGGTGTGCGGGCACTGAAAGCCCCTTTTTTGGTGAGTGAGGTGGCCTGAGAATTGTGTGATTCTACCATAAAATTCGACAATGACATGCCATATAAGTTTATTCGGCGATGAAAAGATCAGGGTTGCCACATTGCCACGATTTCTGAGTTACCCGGTAACTTGCGGCGGGATGAGACGCAGTAAGAGGTGGGGGGGTCAACAAAAAACACATGGGGGAGGGGAGACGTGACCTGTCTGGAAGGATGAACACTTTTTCTCCCTGACTTCTACTGCTTTTTTTGAATCGTCCACCTGATATTTGTTCTCTTTGCCTCAGCTCTATAAATATTGATAAAGTTCTTTTTTTCCCGCCACCTTCCACACCCTCTTCAGCCACAGGGTGTCCTGCGAGACGTCATTTGCAGTCTGCGTCCACATGAGCAAAATGCTCGTCTGTGTCAAAAAAAAGTGCCAACAATGAGCAAGAACTTTTCAGACAAAGGAGGAGTTCTATTTGTAGGTACAGAACGTATCTTCCTTCTCTTTTTCCCTCCATCCTTGGATGACGCCTTTTTTGCGTCACTTCCAACAATGCGTACGCGAGGCCGAAAACGCGTGCAGCTCGAGCCAAACAAAACGTCCGTTCCAGTCTCCACCGCGTGCAAGGCCTGCCAGGTCTGAGCCTGGCGGAACAGACGATCCCGAAGAGTGGCTGGAATTTGCGGCTCACACTGCAAAACACATCAACGCCGGCCCAGCAATCCTGAATCTGTGGAAGTCTTGAAGAATCAGTTGGTTTTCACGCAGTCAGGAGTGCGCACTGAAGGCGCGCGCGCACGCTCAGAAACAGAGGAGAAAAACAACAACAACAAAAAACAACCCAAAAAAAAGTAAGAAAATTAACATAATTATTGTTGACTCCCAAATCACTGCACGTCGGCAATCGAGTCTAGTCTAGCATTGAAAGATTAACTGTACGCAAGTCTGTTGTTGTTCACCTTGGGAGAGAGAAAGAGAGAAAAATACCTGCCGTCAAGGTGTTCGTGGCCAACGAGGCCTTGAAGATGTTTCTCCGGGTATTTTTTCTTTTCTCCTGTTTTTTCCCTAGGAATACATAACAAGAGGATTCGGTCGAAAGAAGAAGAACCCCCCCCCCACCCCACCCCACCCCACCCCAAGACGATAGCTCTTATTTATCATGCATTTGTTGCCTCTGTTGGTCGTCCTGTTGTCCTTCTGTTCCTTGGAGTCCTCGCCCGTCAAGTTCATGTGTGACATGTGTGAGAGCAACTGGCTTCACTGTCTCATGAAGTGCCACATGGAGGAGTACATGACCAGGCACATGTACAACAGGTAGGACTCAGTGTCGGATACCATTGCCCGGAAGCTCGTGTCAAAGCAAAGTAGTTGAGCGTAGCATTCTTATCATGACAAATTCGTTGTTGGTTTTCCACACTAGAAGTCCTGGGCTGTAGCGTCAACAGTGTGACAATTATACATAATGCTCATTTAGACATAATACACACTTAGACGTAATAACACATGTACTTGGTGCAAAATCGCTGCTCTGCTGTATCGTTATTGGTCCTGGGATATCAGATGCTACGTCTAATTCGGAAAGCTGGACTTTCCAGGGAAATAAAGCATAAGCTTAACAGTTATACTGTTCAGTGTTGTGCCATATTCCACTTTACTGTGGCACTCAGTGTGTTGCATTTGGGAAGATCTTGGAAAGCCACAATTTCGAGGCACAGGACAAATTGCTTGTCCGTGAGCAACGTTTTGAGTGACGAGGCCCGACTTCGGCCTCAGAGGGGCCTCGGACCTCCGCCCGTCCTCGGACCAAGAACAACAGCCCCAGTCCAGAATCGAGGGATCGAGAAAATAGTTGATCAGCATTGCAAAAGAGCAAGTTTCGACTCTTGCAACCGTCAACATTCTTGCTGCTCTCGTCGTCCTTGAGATGTGCACTGGTCAACTCAACCCACACGGGTTGTGCTACCTAATGAGATAATGATGGGGCGTCATTTTGCCGTCTAACATCCTTCGAGTAATTAATTAGCGGGTGTGTTACACGGAAGCCGCAGGTACGACACATTAGCACAACCATAATGACGAGCACATCTCTTAATACTTATAAGATAACGAGTAATGACGCCTATGGCAATCGATGTCTGTTAAGACTTCCAGTGACAGTCTCAAAAATTTTACCTTCGACCAAATTTGTTGCGTCAATATCACCAAATCTCCAACTGCATGTTGCAATTCGCCAAAAAAAAGAAGAAATATTGACTTTCGCCACATTGTGTTTCAGCAACCACGTGTACATGGGGCGGCCCAAGGTGAAGCCTAAGAAGACTCACTTGGACAAGATGTTCGAGCACTTCATGCACCAGACTGGACACGAACACGTCTAAATTATAAGCCTAATTATAGCCATGCAATGGTCGTCTATGATAATAAATAAATTATATATTTTTGTACTGATTGTGCCTCACGGGCACAGCGGAACCTGGAACCAATGTAGTCTCGACGTGACAAAGCCATCAGTGAATAAATGAGAAGAAATAATGCTGCTGAGTAGAGCATCTCAGTTTTAAATTTTCACACTACTTCCCGTTCAACTGAGTTGCATGACTGCACATAATATATGCGTACAATTTACATGCATGACACGCGCGCGCACGCACACATATTACACTACAATTAGTATGCGAGCAGGTCCCGATAGGCCTAATGACTAAAAATTAATTGGGGTTGTTATTCAATGCAAGGAGTTGGCATTTCGCAAATGCTCTCGTACGTGCACTTTTTTTGGCCATTTGCAATTGGCTTGGCAGAGTGGGAACCACGAATAAGATAGATTTGAATGAAGTGCACAAGATCCTGGATATTTAGGTGAATTGAGATCCATTTGAAGCGAGACAATGGTTTTTTTAGGCGAACTGACACGCATTATACACGAGATGCTTCGCTTTTTGGGGAACTTGGACCTATTGGACACAAGACTTTAGGCGAAATGAGATGCATTGGACACGAGACACCTTCCCATCAGGAACTGACACCCATTGCACGCACAGAGATCCACTCTAGCCTGAAGCTGATGGATAAACACAGTTTCATCAACCCACCCGAGGACAGTGGATACCTGGAAGTCATCTGAGACGACTTCAATGCTTACCAGGCCTAGTTGCCGAGGTCCTTCCGGGCGATGTTGATCATCATTGTGTTCAAGACATTGCGCCAAGGAGCCAACTTACGGATCGAGGATTTTTGCGCAACCTCGGCCTCGATGGCCTCGATCAGAGCCCAAGTCAAGACAGTTCGAGCTGAAGCACCCCCTTGACACTTGGTCAGGCCTCCGGACTCGTTGCACAAGTTCCTCACAATGTAGGCTGTGTTCATCGCAGTCCCGGAGTTGTTGTGTCACCTGCCTCAAGTCACACGATCATTTTTTTTCGCAATTCAGCCATTTCCCACCGTCCTCGAATTTGACGATGAATTTGCATAGTCAGCATACAAATGAAAGATCTCAAATGCAACAACCTCATCGAAAGTATGGAATTTAAAAATGTGTACATTTACATGCCCAAAAATGCTTTGAAAAAGTTGTTGCAGCGTGTTGTACAGTGCAGCTTCTTCTCACAACTTTTTTGTAGCTTGTTGGAGCTTTTTGCGGCTCCTTGACGCTTTTTGTAGCTTCCTGAACCCTTTTGTAGCTTCCTCAGGCTCGTTGTAGCATCTTTCAATTTCTAACTTCCAAGTAGCTGCCTCAACCATCGCAAGATTCACAGTTGCATACTTTTTTAAATATTATTTCACTACAGTCAACAACTTACATCTACATGATGCCATCGTCGTGGCAGGAGATGTGGATCATGGATGAAATTGCCCAGATGGGGTCAGCAACTGCGGTCCTGCACTGCTCATGGCAGCCGTTGGGAGCAACTTTGATAGACTGGCAACCCTGGCATCAATACAAGGTATAGTAGAACAAGCTCAATAGGAGCACTTTGGGACTGTGAGTTTTGTCTCTAATAAGCGTGCTAATAAAAAAACATTGTCAAACAGACAGAAAGAGCTGGAAATTGGCAAAAGACATATTTATTCATCAGGAATTACAGAGAAAAAGTGGTCCTGAGTACTTTGTGGGACTGAGACTTTGCTGCATCTTTTGTTCGAGGGTGCGAAACAAGGAGGAAGTCCTTAAATCCTCTTTGGGTTCCCTCCCAACCAGGGTGGGTGAGTTTGTGTATTAAAAAAAGTAAATATGTTCTAGTTTTGTAACGGATTCTGAGCAGTTTCTGTCTCTTTTACCCGTGTATGTCTCTAATAAGAGCAATAGTTTATGGAGTAGTTTTTTTGTACCTGGTATTTTGTCTCTAATAACTCAGAATCTCTGACAAGCGTGTCTCTATTAAAGGTGTTCCACTGTAGTCCACAACGTCTGTGATGACCAAAGGACGTGTGAACTGGAGTCAGTCGGTGGTGAAGCTTGTTCAAAGGCTGCCCAAGTCGGTCCTCCACCTGCATAAGTTAGCAAACAGGGCAGATTTGTGGAGCAAAAGCCCTAAAGACCGGGTCACACGCGATAAAAGCGCCTCACTGCCTCTCACCAATGGTAAATGAGACGTCTGAGCAGACAAAGAAGGTGAACCCAACCCTTGATTTGAACAAATCTGCTGCTCGTGACAACGACAAAACAAAACAAAATCTGCAGGGATCAGGAGTAAATAAACCGGTGGGGAAATGATGATATGAACATCAATGAGAGAATCTTCTTCCATCCAGACTCTGTGGTTCTCACACGATCAAAATCAGTCTTTTTTGGCTCCTCCTGACTCACCGACAGCAAATTTTACCCCTTCTGCCAGGTACATTTTTCATTCATGGACGCAGCTCACGACATTACCCTAATTACTTGGCTATAGAGTTGTACATGAAAACTTTACAGGTAAGTTAATCACTTAAAATGTCCCTTTTGTGCGCCTAAAGTAGGATAGCAAACATTGAAAAATTGCGAATAAGGCCTCCCTTTGTTCGAGAGTAAGTGATCTGCATGAGCAGACGAACTCTTTTAAGGAATCTTTCCCATTTCCTATGTAGTGCATCTACTACAGAGTGGTGAGTACTCAGATCTGCAAATTTGTGGCTGACAGTGCTAAAAAAAAGCTGCAATTTCTGCCGAAGCAAATGCTGCCATACTCGGTACGTGTGGAGTGCAGTCAGGTTAGCACAAAGTAACTTAAATTCGGATCTTAAAAGAACAGTCCAACTCTAAATTTAGGAACACTCATGATTTTTTAAGCTTACAGAGATTTCATTACACAATAATCGCTGCAAAGTCTCGTTAGGTTGACCCGTCTTTATGAAGGCGTTCAGGCAAGTCAACCATGAACTAAGTCTCATAGTGCTTGACTGTTGTAGAACGAATAAGGTGACAACGGCGGGTTCAGAATAGCATTTATCTTTGTTGACGACAGGGATAACTTAGGTACACTACGTAATGAGGATTTTTTTTAACAGCCTGAAAGAAACCTTTGAGCATCGTCACAACTCCGTGACCCTCTGGACCTTGATCTTGGCGTTTGAGCTGTCTCCACCCACGACCTCGTGTCCAAGAATGACAGGAGGACCTGGTCTGATGAAGCTGGGCGTTGAAATGACGGCTGGCGCGACTCCAAATGCTCCACTTGTGGCGCAGTCGCCGCTGGTGGCGTACATGTGCTTCTTCCTGAAGACCCCACGATGCCTGCACAGCAGCGCCAGCGCGACCAGCGCCAGCAGCGAGACCGTAATGGAAGAAAATATCACCATGGGCGTAGAGGAGGACGAAGAGTTCATGACTTTGGAGGTGTTGTTGAAGTTGGTCAAATTCTTCATGGCGTCTGAGATGTCGTTGAAGCCGTCAACACTTTTGTTCGTACCGGATTCGACGCCGCCACCCAAGTCTTCAGTGATGGAAATATTTGTCAAGCTTCCGTTACTCATGAGATCATTGACATTGCTCGCAACTTCACTGGCGGGAAAAGTTGCGTCCTGAATATGGTGTGGAGAATTGGTGCTGCTTTGAGGCTGCTCAATTGTTGTCGTCGTCGTCGTCGTCGTCGTTGTCGTCATCGTTGCTGTCGTTATCGTTGTTGTTGTCGTCGTCGTCATTGTCGTCGACGTCGATTTCATAGTCGTCGTCGTCCTCGTCGTTGTCGACGTTGTCAATGTTGGTATCGATGACGACGGCGCTTCGATGTAGTCTGACTTGTCACGCACTGTTGTCACTTTTTGTGTAACAAACGTGCTGGAGTCAGTTGTGAGACTGATTGCATTTGCTTCAGTAGCAGTGACAACAAAGTCATCGGCTCCAGCACTGTTAGTCACCACTCTGTCCTCATTCACAAGACCGACGGCTTCAACGTCGTCTTCAATGACTTCGCCCTCGGCAACATCGTTAGCTGCAATACTGTCGGTCACCAGGATGTTTCTGACAACATGAGTCGTCACGTCACCATCCTTGGTATGATCCTCAGCAAAGCCTACACTGTCACTGTCAGTCACCACTTGTTCGTCTGCGACATGGGCAATGGCTTCACTCTGGTCATGGTCCCTGTGCTGTTGTCTCAGGTGATTGAGCAACGCCAGCACTGACTCGGTAGAGGACAACTTGATCTCTTCCTCGTCATGATCCAGCGTCACGGCAAGTCCAGAGGGTGGACGATCGGCTCCAGTCTGCCTAATCCGGTCGAGGTACTCAATGACCGACTCCGTCGTAGTCTTCTTGTCATCACCGAAGAAGCTTGTACTGGCGTAATTCTCTGAGATCCTTGGCCACCAAAGCGGCCTTGGATCTTCCTCGTGCTCCACGACACTTTCTTGTTGTCCTAGTTGCTGCTGCTGTCGCTGCACTGTTGAAGTTGGACTGATGCTGGCCACAAATTGGTCTGAGGAATCATAAGCACCATTGATGATGGCAGATTTCCTGGCCTCCGCCGCGGCAGCCGTGACCGCGGTGGCGGCGGCGGCCGACGGCGAGACCGTGAACGTCCTCAACTGGCAGGCGGTTGGAGGGACCGTGATGAAAATGATGGCCGTCGCAGCTTGGACTGCAGTGCAGAATCTCCTCATCTTGAAGACGACAACTACGGGGTGGAGCAAAAGTTTACTTTACTATCTCTTGTTTTGTGAGTAGCCTCTATCAGTGCTATGATTTAAGTCGATCCGCTACATCAATTTTTTTCTCAAATTTCAATTTTTTATGATGTCTTTTTCTCTACTCTAACTTTTTACTTCATAAGAACATTATTCTCACTACGACATCCGAAAAACCCCTGAGCAAAAAAAAGTTATATTCAGAATTGACTGTACAGCATTTTAAGGAAAACTCTTCCCTCTAAGTGGAAGAAGAGTGTGTTAAGATGCATCCAACTGCAATATTGGAATTTGAACGTCGCATGAGAACAGAGCTTAAACAATTTGATTCCTGAATGTGTAGACTTTGTGGAGTCCACTGTAGTGAATGTTATAGTGCGTTGTGGATATAGACTCACCCCTTGTGTCCCTGACTCCAGTCCAGATATCAATGAATGATGCTGAGCGCTACTCCGACCATGGTGATATCAACTTTAGAGTGCCAAAACTTTTGTGTCTTCATTGTTTGGGCTGACGCCCATAAGTTGCCAGTACTGGAGGTTCTCCCTCCCCTCCCCCTCTGCACCCGCCCAGGTGCCAACAGCTGTTGCGCCCATCATCAACGGTTGGTTACCTGTGCTTGTGACCCCTTTAAGAAAGTGAGAGCCCCACGCACGCACTCGCGCACCAACGCGCGCACACGCAGACGAACACAGGGTTCAACATATGTGCGGAAACAACTTTAGACTGTTTTGAACAGAGATATTTTGGTTACCATGTGGAAGAGTCTGGTCTGCTCGGAGTCAAGTAGGAGATTCAAACGTGGCAACACTTGAAGAAACGTTGGCAGTCCAGACAGCACACGACGGACCAGAAGTTGCCCAATTTGTACATCGCGGACACGATAATGTTGGGGGGGTCTCACACCAAGTTGACTTCCTAGCACCACTGCACGAGATAAGACTTTGACATGAATATAACGACATATTTTGGTCAAGATTCGTAGTTTTTCCTCAAAAGTCATGAAGTTTCTACATCGTGCAACAACTGCATAAACGTTTGCATTTGGAAATGAGGACTTGGCTTGACTTGACTTTTGTCAACTACAGTGCAGTCATCGATGGTTATATAATAGAGATGATTGACAATTGGACCTAGAACGAGCACTTGAACTGTGTTTCTGTATTTGGTACTGTGTCCGTCTGTATTTGTGTCTGGCCAACGTGACAAACCCATCCACGAAGCCCGGGGAGAAGCTCCAGAATCGCATGGGGACCCCTGGGGTGACCACCTTGAGCTTCCCCATCTGCTCAGGATCAATGAATGCCGTCGGCCACGGTTATTTCTCCGGCTGCCAGTAGCCCTGCCCAGAAGCGAAGGTCCCATGGGATGTGGAAACGCGGTCACACGCGTCCGCCGCGCGGTCTATCAAATTCTCCCTCACCTCCCCCGGGGTCGTGGCTCAGGACAAGGAACGTCATCGTCTTTCCACCCTGGCCGTACCTCTTGTGGAAGTTGTTCGCGAAGCTGTCGTAGTTCGCCTCGGGGGGGGGGGGGGCAGATCTCGCCGTGGAGGATCCGTAAGTGACCTGGATCATCATTATTCAGCCTCACCTTCTGATATTCACGTCCTTCATGAGGGAACGTGACAGCCTCTCAGTGCTTGACTGTTGGCTGCAGCGCATCAGTATTGTCAGGCCAGCAGCATTAATGCTGAAGGTGATCTTCTCATCCACGTAGACGTTGAATGTCCAAAAGAAGAGTTCAGGGGAAAAAAAGCACAATAAGATTTCTCTAGAAACAGTCTGTTTATAATCAACACAATGGACCAGTTCTATTCGCTGCAATTGTGCTTTTGCCCACTGTCAACTTTGTAAGCACTGTTCATTTTGAAAACTTATTGCTACGCACTGACAACTTCATCAACTCGGTGGTCGACGATCATCGGAAATCGCAGTCAAGCACGACCACATGCTGGAATGACCATATGTGACTTGATCATGTGGAATTTTATTAAAAGCATAAAAACTGAAAACTTGTGTTAGTAGTCTGACAACACTGAAGCTTTCTTGTCAAGAATATCTCAATCCGACCAGTTGCTTTCCCACTCTGATTCTTCCCCAACACCACTGAATATGGCGCTAGGACTGAACTCGTGACTGTTATTGCTACCCAATGGAGATGGAGAAGCGTAGTTGCTGCTGCCAGTGCTACTGCTGCTACTGGAGGAAGATGAGGAAAGACTTGAGATCGAGGGCTCTTCGTCGTCGTCACCATCATCGTCGTCGTCTCTCTCCCTGACGTTCTCCGCGTCGTTGATGGCGTGGCGCGGAGACCAAGATACATCCGAGTCGCTGCTGTCTGAATCGATCACAAGCTGCCTGAGCGGACGGACACTCCCGAGCATCACGGTCACATTACGGTCACTGAAGATTTGTTGATTAGCTTGGCGATGCTGATCCCGTTGCTGCTTCTTGGCTCTTCTCTCTGCGACCAGCACCTGGCGACAGCGCTTGACTTCTTCAGAAAAGAAATGGTCCACGGCTTTGTCGATGTAGGCGTCGAGAACTTGATTGGCCACGGTAGTGCTGATGCGGGCACGACATATCGGGCAGTTTGGACGGCCTGCGTCACGTCTCGCATCTTTCCAGGCCTCGATGCACTCATCACAGAAGGTATGGCCACACGAAGTGGTTGCAGAAAAGATGAAGATCTCGCTGCATACTGAGCACTGCAGGTTTGTCTCGATAAGTTCCTTAAAGTTGAAGAGAACATCCTTAAAAAATCCTTCGTTCGATGCCGCAGCTTGGATTTTTTCGGCCTTTTCGGCGCGCAACGTGAGAGCCTGGATGGTGGTCGCGCTCTTTTTCGCCTCGAACTCGCTCTGGCGCTTCAACTCGGCAAGTTGCTTTTCAAGCTGCTTTCGTTTTTCTTTGTCCATCCTGACTTTGGCGTCGAGCGTATTCTTCGTCCTCGCGGTCTCGAGTGCTTTCCTCTCGGCGACATTCAGCTTCTCCTCCAGCTGTCGCACGTGGCGTCGAAGACCATCGGCGTCCTCCTCCAGTACCGACGTCTGCAAGGCGTGCCTGAACCGACGATTCCTCCTCGGAGGAAAATTTAAGGTCGGACGTGAACCACCAGCCCGCTCGTTCATGTCAGGCCTGTGTAGGGTGGTGCCGGCACTAGTGTCGTCCTCGTCGGTTACGCCTGCCGGGTGTTGCTTTTTCCTTCCGCCGTGGGTCCTCTCGAACGATCCTTCCAGCCTTTGGCGTCTTCTCTTCTTCCCGCCGCGGCCGGTATGGTCGACATCCTCTGGAGTTGTCTCTGATGGTGTCGCCTCGGAGTGTTGCTTCTTCTTCCCGCCGCGATTCCTCTCCAGCGATTCCACCCGCCTTTGGAGCCGCTTCTTGTTTTTGCGGCGGCCTCCGGTGGCGGCTGCGTCCGAGGTCCAGGAGCTGGCTTCGCTCACATTCAAGTCCCTGGCGGCGTGGCCACGCGACGTGGAAGCCATGAAAATCGTCTTTGAGCTTCGGTGTGACATGAGTGATGACTACGTGGGTGGGGGTGCAGTCGCTGGCGTCGGTCGAAAGGCGAACCAGAGAACGAACCGCAGCCGTGAGCAGAAACGTCAGCTCATCGTCCTTTCCGGCCGGACCAGACTCGACGAGATTGAATTTAGTTTAGCACAGCTGTTGCAGCTGACAAGCAATGTTGTGTTGTTGTTGTTGATGTTAGGGATGAGGAAGGAATAAAAGTGGATTCACATTTGGACTTTGTTAACATTTGCAGTCCCTGGATTGGCATCGATGATGCATGATTTAGAGCTTCGGTCAGGACTGTTGGAGATGTCAAGTCAGACCAGCTTCTTCTCCAAGATTTCGTAAATCTCAATCTCCTCATATATCGAGGCTCGTTGGAATTCGGTTTCGAATCTCTAAGGAATTGTTACTTATCACTAGTTCCAAGGCCAATGTAAACAACCTAGATTGCCATGAGCAAGAAGGGGGGCGGCGCGAGCGAGTCTCTCCGCCGCATGTCTCATCTCCTGGCCTCCGCCCGCTTCGTCACGTCCTCGTTGCCCACGTCTCACGCCCCTGCCCTCGCCGCTCACTTCTCCAGCCAGTTGCTATCTGTGGGACGCAAGTCACAGGTCCGGGCAGCTCCGGAAGTCAAACGCATTCTTTGCCGCGCCTGTGGCGTGCCCTTCTCGGCCACGGCATCAATCTCTAAGGTGGGCTTCGGCAAAGGCCGCCGGCTGGTGAGGAAGTGCGATCGCTGTCACTCTAAGAAGGCGCTTCCGCTCGCAGAGAAGAAGAACAAGAACAAGAACAAGAAAAAGCAGCGACGATGACAGCGAGAAGCAACGTGGACTCGCTCGTCGAGATGATCGACGCCTGCTCGCAGCAGGCGCTCTTCCTCCTCGACGTTTACCCGGCGCGCGCGTTCTCTCCGGCCAAGAAGTATGGAGTCCCGACGGCGCGCTGTGATCACCCCGGCGTGCGCAAGTACTTGGACGACCAATTTTTGTCAGTGCGGGAGGCTCTACTTTTGCGCCCCGGAGAAATCCGTCGCCTTAACTTGGCGGTTTGGCGCGACGGACGCCAGCGACAGACGCTAGTGTTTGAGTGGACAATGCCGGAGGCCGTGGACCATCAGAAGGCTGAGAGCCTGCGAGAGTTGGAGTTCAACTTTCGATCGCTTTTACTGAGGCTGAACGCGATCCTTCCTGGGTTGGCCGACAAGACCAATGTTACAGATGCTCATTTTAAATTGGAGCTGCATGTAACATCTGCAGGATTAAAAGCTTTCGGCAACGATGAGAGGTGGGGAGTGAAGAGTGAAGAAGGGACGGCAGGAAGTGTCGTCCCTGCCATGACTCCCATCTTTGGGACGACTTCGCCGTTTCAGCTCAATGTATTCTGTCTGCAATGGTGATCAGTCTAAAGGCAGGAAGCCCAAAGTCAAAAGTTTCCTCTGGCACGAAGCATTCCCAGCTGGAGCACCCAAAGGAGCACTTCCAATGAGCAGAGTCCTGTCCAGGTTAGATACCACCCATGAGGAGGGCCAAGAGGAGCATGATGGGCACCGCCGTGATAATAAAGCGATAAATCGAAAAAGCCAAGGTCCAGCCAATGGGAGAACTCCGGCCGTTCTCGAGCCATTGATAGATGCACCCAGGACAGGAACTGGTGGACGCAAAAGGGCGGCAGGGATTTCATGTGTCGTCGTTGACCATCAGCTGGAAGTAGATGGGGCCCGGGCGCATCCTCTTCCGACTGGTGCCCGCTCTCCTCCTCCGACTGGTGCCCGCTCTCCTCCTCCGACTGGTGCCCGCTCTCCTCCTCCGACTGGTGCCCGCTCTCCTCCTGTCGGGAATAGAGTCAAATAGCTCCAACAGGCCGATAGAAGTGTCCGTAGGAGTTCCATCGGGATCATTTGTACGAAGAGTCACGACACCAGATTTACTTCTTGTACTTCACTAATCTTTGAACCCTCCAGGACCTGGACCATTTAGGGCACTTAAGGACTGAATTTGACTTTCCTAAAGAGAAAGTGTGTGACAAGCAAAGGGTATATAAATGCAAAGTTAAATAAAGTCACTCTTAGAGGTCAGACCACAAGGCGAACTCCAACGGATTTGCTGTGCGAACTCATAGAGGTGCGGGGTGGAGATAAACTCCAGTCACTTCAGCAAGCTGTTCATGGTCTTCTGGAAGTTGCCTTTTGAGCACGATCCTCTCAAACGAGATTTTACCGTGTAAAACGTCGCGAGGGTGAAGGAAGCGTTTGCGCTTGTACTGGTACGTGCCAGAGAAGCTTTAGTGGGGTCGGGACGTACGTTTGTAAATCTTATAAGAGTATGACAAAGAGGACTTCTGAAGGCCAGAGATGCTAGATCGAAGTTGTCCCAAGTTCGTCTTCCTCAGGGACCAGCTCACCACCCAGGAGTGTCAGCAAGGAGAGGAAAAAGCAGAGATGGGATTACTGTGCCAACTCAAGCTCCCGTCCTTGTGGGTGAGTTTTTGTTTCCAATCCTTTGGTGTCTCATGTGTTTTTAAAACGTTTCCTGCTTGTAAATAAGAAAAAACCGAGTAAGACTTTATCACTTTATGCCAGTTGGGCTGTGCACTCATGACATAAAATGATGGCAATGCTGCCTTCATGAAGATGAGTTCATGAAAAAAGTCCTTTGTAATATTTTTCACACTAGCAATTATGTCTTCACTTCGTTTATGATTGTTCCACCATTTTTCTATTTTCTCAAAATTAAAACAAAATGTAACACAATCAGCTCTCTTCGTGGGAAGTTTACGATCCAGCATAGAACAAATACTACAAGTTCTTGGAATTCTCTCTGCATTCTCTAAGCTTTCTCGAGCAATTATTCTTTGTTCTACGGAACAGAGAAAAAGTCACATCCTAAAGCCTCAAGATTTGTGGTGTCCAGATAAAAAAGAATCTCATTGGAGTTTTGACATTTTGTCACATAGGAAAGTCATTGAGGCAGCTTCATTGTTTCTGTCTGGAGCAAAGATTGTTGATCATGATGATGTCGTCGTTGATCCTTTGTCTGGAGACGAATTTGCTTCTCGTATGTGGATGCTCAGCACTTTTCAAATCCCACCTTGTGGACGTTTGAGGGACGAGAGCAGCTTTACCTCTTCTTTATACATTTGTCAGCAACAAATCGTGCTTTTGTCCCTTTTCTGGCCTCAGTTGCAAGCTGCAACAATGCAAAAAGCGGGTAACAAGTGAAATCTGCGATGCACTCGAACGTCATCAAGTCCAGCAAGGTGGTCGAACACAACACGTAGAAGCTGATGGAGTTTGTTGCGGTGGAAGGACCCAAGTTCCTGATCAGGTCCCTCACCGTGGCTCTGGGCCGGTGAAACAAGATCGCGGTGTTGCTGCTGGACCCCAATGACTTCAGGACAGAAGAAGTAGCATTCAGTTTCGTGTCAGGCCTGTTTTGCATCCGCCCGTCGGCATAGTGTTAAAAAAAAAAAAAGCGAATTTTGCGTCCACCCTGTAGACGAGTCGGCGCTGGCACAGGGTGGTGGGACAAGAACAGCGGTCGATTTGAGCGGTGAAATCCACTCCAGAATTGCCGGAAAGGCATTTGTTATATAAACATTGCCAAAATGACTTTCTGCCTTTCTTTTCTACGTGTTCATCGGTCTTGTTGACCCAGAAAGTTGTTTTTCTCTCTTCGAGGTCATCTTTTTGTCTCTTTAAATTCGGTCAAGTAAGATGAAGCGACTTGAGCGGCCTTGATTTTTTTTGCATTTTCCTCACTGCACAAACATGAGCAGATGCAAATTTTGTACTACATCTCTTTGGAAAGTTGCGAGACTTTCAATAAGTGGATGAGAAAGCTTGCCAAAAAATGCTTTCCCATTATTTTTTATCGCTGCGGCCCCCGCCATGCCTACTTTAATAGGCTTAAATTGACGTGAAGAAGAAGAAGGCCTTGACGTGGGGACGAGAAATTGTCTGGGAGAGCATTTCAAGCCTGTCTTTTGGCTTGAGCTTTCTACTTCGTCCAAGGTTAATTATGCAATTTCACTCAAAGAGGGTGACAGAGACGTCAGGACTTCGATATGGAAAGCGATAAGTGAGGGTAGGCCTTGCTAGGCCCACTTTCGGGTGCTCATACGTGAGCGTAAGGATTGTGAGTCCACCTTTTCCCGCCCCCAAAAATTACACCTTTTTCACCCTTGCAGCAAAATGACAACGCAGTATGAGATGAGTCAGACAAGTGGATCTCACTCATGTGTGCTTTCTTTGCTGCTGCTTTCACAGATGAAAGTAAAGGTAGGCCCAGGAGGGGGAGATTCAGTCTCGTAGAGCGCGTGCGTCAGCTCGAGACCAAGATGAACGACGACGACAGTTTCAAGTCGGCCATCAAGAAGCAGATGAGGAGGCTCTCGGCCACCAAGATCCAGAGGAAGGAGAGCATCACCAGCGAGACAGCAGAGGTACTGATGACAAATTTGCCATATATTTGTGACTTTCATCTGAGGAGAAACAGACTTAGAGTAGCTTCTCCGTAACATAATATTTCTGGACGGAGAATAAGCTCTTTATATACACAAGCCTTTATGTGTTGTGATCATTTTTCTCCATATAGCGACAAATCTTTTGCTTTATTTTCCGACTACCCACTGTTAGGTACATGAATGACTGAATACAATTGGTTCTGAATTGAAGATGCTACGGAAATTGCTTCATTCTATCGGCAAATTATCATTATAATAAGTAAAAGTTAAAACAATAGAAGAGCTTCTGAAGCGCCCAGGAATATCTTTCTATCGAGAATCCACTATGTTCACTCATTCATTCGTTCATCTTTCTTAGCAGATTCCAGCTGACAGCCTCAAGTGGACGCCTCCGGATCGCAGAAGTGGCAGTTGGGGAGGCAACGTGGACAAGAAGTCCAGGTGAAAAGCGTTGAGAACTCTGGTTAGACTGCAACTTTCAACCAGTTCAACCTCAGGTTGAGGAAGTTGGCCAAGACCAACAGCACGGGCAACAGCAGCGGCGAGGAGGAGGAAGACGAGGTCCCCGCCAAGGATGAGCAGCAACAGCAGGCATCCAGGACTCCTCCTCAGCCGCCGCTGCCGCAGCAACAACAGTGTAGTCATCAGTACCTTCCCCAGAGACCGAGTCCTCTGTTGATGGCTGGCCGAGCACAGTCACCGCTGATTCCGGCCTTGTCCCCCTTGCTGAGCCGCCGTGGGCGTTGCGCCACGCCCCCCACGCCGGGTGCGCCAACGACGGCGCCGGCATCGCCCACGGCCAGGAGGGCACGGGAGTTCAACAGGGAGCTGAGGAGGGCGAGGAGTTTCAGGGAGAGCAGGGAGAGGTGAAAAAAGAAGCCTTTTTACTTCTTTGCTAATGCACCATGTTGTAGAGAGAAGTGCGCTGCAAGCAAGTCGAGACTCTTGGCCAAAATTTGACATATTAGTAAAATTAGCATCCTTTTCATATGGTTCATATTTAAAAACAGTTTTTCGAATACCACATTTCTACCGCCCGACGAATGATGCATACAATACACACATATGATATTATGCACGTTATAAGCGAAGTCAGACGCAACTGCGTTCACATGAAAAGTTTGCCAGTGCGTCACATCCCCGCCCCCTTCCCCAGGTCTTGCTCCCGCAACCGCATGGAAGGCGTGATCAAGGCCTCCCAGCACCTCCAACACCACCCCAAGGAGGTGAGCTTCTCCATCAGGCGCCACTTGGGCAGCGTGCGCCAAGGCTGGAAGATCATGCCCGAGCTGGACCATCCCGGGTTCGACCCCCAGTGCCTCAGCAGGGTGGTGGCCATGATCAAGCAGATGGAGCTCAGCGGACACACTGTCCCGGACAGGATCACCATCAAAGTTTAGTACACAACCTGCACTGGAATCTTCTATTATTCATCGAAAGTAACTTGTACAGGGAGAGTCAAAAGTAAGCGTCCCCTGTTCATTGCTAATAAACGCGTCCTTTTAGCAAGAACATCAGGAAATTTGCATTGGCCAGACTTCATCCCTTATTCTGGCAGAAGCAAACTTTACTTCATCTCGATCCCGGAGTCCCGACATTCTCGTCTCATCGACCTTTTGTCTGGCAGAGGCAACCAGGGACGTAAAATCCTTGCGCCTTCTGTAGAAACTACCTGTGGTGAAATTTAGGTCAGGTGGAGTCCTTGAATCAGCTGTTTACTGACACAAGAATAAAGCTTCAACATGTGAGAGTCACGTTGGTGTTTTTGTTTGTTTGTTTGTTTTTGCACACTTCTTGGTGTTTTTCCGCGAACATGATGTTGGCTAAAACCAAGTGTTGCTGGTGATCGCCAAATGTTTGCGCCGGCGTCGGCGCTGGCTCAGAGGACGAGACCCTTGTTCCGTGCCTTCTGCGCCGTCGTCGGCGTCTGCTTCGTCGTCGTGGTGTTCTCGGCGCCACCAAAGGGTCCGACACTTGTCGGGAGTTTCCTCCGCTTCCGCCGCGAGACCTGGGAGAGCGGCTTCACCGCGGCCGCCGTCACCATCGAGGACGACTCAGGCGACGTCGTCGAGTGTGAACTCGCCATGATCGAGACCCAGTAAGTAACGCTAGTTTCATTTTTTTCTCTCCCCTCTACATTAGTGCAGATCTGAAGTCTCAGCTTGCGAATTTGCAAGAGATACGCGCCTATTTTTGGTTCTTTTACCGCCGCCAAAATACAGAATGGACTGACAGAAATACAGTCCATTCACCGCTAATGATGGATGGTGGGAGCCTTTAATGATTATGATGATTGTTAACCCTTTCTTCCTGCGCTCCCGCCAGCGCCGGGGCAGTAAATATCTTGCAGATTCTGATTGGCCATCAAAAATAGCCTTTTTTGACCACCCTGAAGGGAATCGGGACCATTTTCGCTTCTGCCACGGGTCGGCCAGCATCATGTCCACTTTGACATATCTATTTCTTCTCGTGGTCAGTCTGGTCCAGGCAGACGATGGCTCCTTGGCCACGGTGCTGGTGCAGTCCGGGTTTACGGGCGTGTTGCTCACGTACCGTAGGGCTGACGGGTGGATGCACCCGAGTGACTGCGTCATGTATAAAAAGTGCGCAAGCTGGACGAGTCCTTCAGAAAACAGCGGTAGCACCCTGTATGTATAACTTTGTTTTTTCTTCTATGCCACATAGGGGTAGAAAGTACAAGGCATCCGTGGTGGACAGGCTCAATCGACGTTACAAGACAGATACCGTGAGGTCCGTGGATACCGACACCATGAATCGTCTGATCGACAGGTGCGACGAGCTGCAGGCAGAGCCAGACTGGAAGGTATGCACGAAAAAGAAGGGGGTAAATGCAGTATGATGTCGTTTTGTTCTCGTCCACAGTTGACGAACCCACGCAGGTACGCCGGCGGCGTCCCAAGGGAGGCCCGCGACCTCAAGCTCTTTGCCATGACCAAAGGGGTGGCGCCCGACACCAAGTGGTGCGGCAAGGGCGACATCGCCAGGGACTACAGGGAATTGGGCCTCAACTATAGGGTCGACAAGTGTTGTCGGGTCCACGACCATTGCCCGCAAAAGATCAAGACCGGGTGGGTGCGGGACGGACTCGAGAACAAGAGGCCGTACACCATGTAAGTAGAACTCGACATCCTGTGCGTGTGTGCGAGACATCCCTTATAATTGTCATGGGCCTTGTGACTATCGACAGCTCCCTGTGCGACTGTGACGTTCGCTTCTACAAGTGTCTCAGATCACTGGGCGGCGACTCGGCAGCCGACGCCATCGGAGCCATCTTCTTCAGCACAGCGGGCAGTGAGTGTCTGGTCGAGCACCGTGGACGGCGCTGCCTGCGATGGCGCGCGCCGCGAAATATCTTGCATTACAGGGGACTTTGGCGCACAGTCATGGACTTGGCCGGGTACAACAACAAGCAGAGGGTCTGTGACCGCTGGGTCGACGACCCTGACGCCATTACTTACTCATATGGGAAGCTCAACATCGCGTACTGAGAGAATTCACGCTGAAATAAACTACGACTTATAAATACCAGTAGATAGGCCTGTAAAGGGCCTACTCTGAAGCCCCATTTACATTGGTCAAAAATACATGAGATCAATGAACAATTTGTTTGAATCCTTCAAAGGAAAATTATTGTGTAATGAAGAGATGACTGCCGCTGAAATTTACGTCTGTACTGCATGTACTTACATTATTGTATATTTTTTAAGAATAATCATAGTGTCGAGCTTCAACGCAGCTCGGGATACACCTAGTGTACGTTGAGAACATGGGACGCTTAAAGCCACTGTCTCACCGGTAGGGATGTGTTAGGTTAAGACCTCGGGGTGCCCGGGGCGGTCGTCGGGTTCATGTCGCAGGTGATTGCTCTTCTACTTCAAGGCCAAAGCTGTCTTTTTTCTCCCTCATTTCCTCCACCGGGTGTTGCACACAAGTCTGGACTGAGGTGGCAGATGAAGACCTCGCTCACTGGCGCCACCTCACTGGCCAAGACGTCTACGTGTCTCGTCTGGTCGTATGAGTCCTTGGCTCAACGTACTCTTTAACTGCATGGATCTCAAGGTTGACGCGGTGCTGCTCGACGTGAACCGTGTTGAGGGCGTCATCCGCCTCCACGATCAGGTTGATTACAGACCGCCAAGTACCGTGAAGTACTGATACTACTGTGTCCTTCGAGTTAGTGGTACTTACGGCAGGACCTCGGGTATGCTTAGGAAGAACTGTTGATTTGGAGGACTTTTTTGTCTCATCCTATAGTACGTACCTATACGATAGAAGGCCAGAAACAAGGACAAGGAGGATGAGGAGATGTGCGTGGCCTTCGAGTTGAAAGTGCAGTCCACATGTCCGGCCGGAGCCCAACTGCATCTCCAAGTGCGTCTCCCATTTCAGGTCTTGCATGCAATTTTTTTACAAGTTCGGCAGGCGTTCGTATCTCCAGTTCTTGCTGGTGAAGGGTTGGACAAGAAACCAGCGACTGCACCCGGACCTCCGGGTCAGCGACCCCGAACGGGTGGCCTTCCCGAAGGACACCCTGGTCCACAACAACGTCCTCGAGGCCAGGGGAGGAAAGCTGACCATGGGATGAGCCTTCGACATCACTGTGGGCAAGGAGTACACACATTGTGCAGTGAAGCTTACTGTGAGCAAGAGTAACCGCACGTGAGCAGCCCGATCTAATGTTTATCCATACACGTAAGGTAATTCCTAAGCTATTTTCACCTCACCTAAATTACGTATTACGAACATGAAGTGAATGACAATTTTTTTGGTGTGATCTCTCCTTGACACAATGGTAGCAACATTTCAACGAAAAAACAGAGAAATCTCTTTTTCGTTAATGTGTGTTATACGAAAAATCTTTATTTCGTTATATTTTTGACGATGACCGCTTGTACGTGGCAATGTTTTCCCCATATTTTGTATATTTCACATACTCGCATGAACTTCTTCGCCAGAACGACGAGTTTGTTACTATGCTGACAGCAGTTCATTGCCTACTTTGTGCGACAGAACTGTTCAGGACCACTGCCTTACAGCGTTGGTATCATTTGTATAGAAGAGCTTATTTGCACAGCAGACAAAGTACAGTACAAGCGAAAAGTACTCAAGAAGTGTTGACAAATGTAGTGTGGACTTGTTAAAAAGTCCTCATCATAACTTGTGACGAGGCTGACACCAACGACAGGATGAGACCAAGATTTAATTGCAATGAGTAAAACTTGTTCGAGCACTTTCTGTTCTACCTGTCTCACCACTAGTGTTGGGTGCGACAAGACTCCCACCAGTCAATTTAAAAAGTGTCGAACTCCATTTATACAATTGAGGCTTGTTCAAGATTCCAATTATCCCCAAATCCACCCCAAATATCCAGGGATTTAGTCCGATTTATTTCCAGCCAGGCCAGCCAGAATGTCCTGACACCAGGTTGTCCTGACACCAGGATGTTAAAGCATCTATGGAGTATCCTGGAATGGAGTTTGTTTCTCGAGACTCGAGTCAGGCAACGTGCGACTCGACCCCCACTCCGCATGCCTCATTGAAAGCAGGTTCGACTCCTTCCAACTCTAGTTCGTTTTACTACTCCTACTTCTTCGCTTTTGTACCATAGAGCGTGCTCAGGCACCTGTTACACGGGCGCGCGCGAGTAGGGATGTGCCAGGGTGTCCGAGGGGGCTCGTAGCTCATATCGCATAGACGTGCTGTGCTCTATTTGTCAGGTCTCGCCTCCCTAAAAAGGCTTTCTTCTCTCTCCTGCAAGTTTGTGTGACCCCCTTATTGTCGTACGTGCCACTTCAGCTGTGTTGGGCCCTTGTGCATAGGCCTAGTGACGAGAGGTCAGAACATTTTGCTTGTTCCTGCTGAGCTGAAAACAAAGTTTGACCCGACATTGAATTTCTTTTTAAATAATAGAGACGACTTTTTCATTCTCACCCCCATTTTGCTCCTTGTAACCCAAACCCTCGAGCGATTTTATGCAATAGGAGAAACCTGTTCTGGCTCTGCTTTCCGCTAGGAATGGGTCGAACACTCCTGAGACACGAGCTCATACTTTAAGCAACCGATCCACGTTTTAAGTCAGCCCAAGTCGGATCGTTGCCATCCCTAGCCTGCTACACTTTCAAGTTCTTCGTCCCAACGCGTTCTCCTCCTGGTTCGACCAGTCACACTCCAAAGCCTCCTTCGGCAACCTGGCTCATAAAGTTCATCAGGCTGGCAGCGACGATGTCTCAAAACAGAGGTATGACGGAGCAATACGTAACTTTGTTGCTGTGCTACAAATTTGCATCACTGTCCTATCTCTTCTGAGTGAGTTAGTTTACGGCTATAAACCTCCACCCGGGCAAGCAGCACTTCGAAACCGATTTTAGATTTTGCAGCTCCAGGGCTTTGGCGACCCGAGGGTCGGGGTCGGAGGTCGGGTCGGGGTGGGGGTGGGCTAGCCTAAGGGTTGTCATGGCCCTGGAGCTGCACAATCCAAAGGAGGCAGTCCAGGCCTTATCCACACGGGCGTTTGTGATTTGACGCCAAATTTCTGCTTTGCTGTGCTGTCTTATTGACTGTGAACAGAAAATGAAGTTGTTGGACAGAGATAACGACTTCTTCGCATCAAGCACGTAATTTTATATAACTATCAACTTTTTCACAGCAAAACACAGTCGTTTCTCAGTCAGGCTTTCCTATGATAAATATAAAAAGATGCAAAATAGTATAAAATCGTTATAGTAGTATAAAATAGTATAAAAAGAGGAGAAAAACAAGTTAAAAAGACTTTTTTTTTTTACAAAGTCAACCAGTCAAAGAAAACCCATTTATACTCTCATAAACAGTTTGTGGTAAGGGTTGCAAGAGCAACAGCAAAGGCCAGCCCAGCCAGCCCAGCTCAGCCCAGCTCAGCCCAGCCCACTCATTGAATGAATACCACACTCGTGAAATGAATGTTAGGTCAAATTACAAATTGCATCACTGTACGTGAGCTTACTTTTGCCGTGTTGATCCTCGCCAGGTGAGGTGTCTCCAGCCTTACATTGCCCTCCTGGTTTGAATTAGTCTTATTTCTTGGTTATTTCTCTTGCTATGTCCACCCTGTACAACCAGTGTAACGTGTACTGCATGAGCTTTGGGAGTGTTTCATATACATCATTGTATTGCTATTACAAAAAGCAAGGCAAGTTCCGTTAGTCTTGGCCAAAAAAATTGCACATTTATCTTGCAAGCAAAGTAACTAACTTGGGTGAATCTAAACAATTTTCAGAGATCTTCTTCAACGAGCTGGTCGAGGCTGTCAAGGCCAACAAGTTGACTGTGGTCGACGTGAGAAACAGGCATGAGATCGAGGAGACCGGAAAGATTCCGAACAGCCACTGCGTCCCACGTAAGGGCGGGTGAAACTGGCAGAATAGATGTATCTGAGCGACTTCATCAGGTTAAAGTCACACATTCAAGTACAACCTCTTGGAAACAATGAAAGCATTTTCAAGAACCGTCACTTCAAACACAAAATACTGAGCAAGTCAATGCAGAGCTAAAATGCAATCTGTGATCCAGCTTTGACAAGCAGTATTGTTCATGCAGACGTCGCCCAAGTTAAGAACGGGATCAAGGCGGCCTCACTGAAAAGTGCTAAATAGGCTTGTTGCTAAACAGCCTTGGCCATGACATACCCCAAAATGAATATCCTGCCAAAAAGGAACTAGGATCTATCATCTAGTGCTGTCGGCATCACTGGGTCTATGTATGACTCAAAGATTGTCAACTGCATCCTAAGTGCTTTTCCTTACTTCTGCTCATCCACGCAGTTCCCGAGGTGAAGGAGGCTTTTTCCCTAGAGACCACTGCCGCCAATGCCTTTAAGACCAAGTACGGCTTTGACCGGCCAAACATGAGCGCAGATGTCGAGGGTGCCTTGGTCCTCACGTGCAGAAGCGGGCGCAGGGTCCAGATGGCGGCGGACGAGCTCGCAAAGCTGGGATTTGGGGGCTTTGCGTAAGACTTTCGACCAAATTTCATAATGTGTTTATTGCCATTATCTGTTTATTTCACTTTTCAGTCTGTACAGGGGCAGTTTTCTGGACTGGACAGCCAACAATGGACCAGTGGAGAAGTGAAGACGTGAAAAATTAGCAACATCAGTCATTCAAGCACGTTATAAAGTGCTCTATGGCCATGAATTTATTTCAAATACAGATGTTGAAGCCTTTTTTCCACCTAACGGAATGAAAAAAACCTCGACGAGTTAGACTTACAGTTCTTGATGTGTCTGGAATAGAAGAACTAACTATTCTAACCTCCTGCCATTAATATGCACTGCAGACAAAAAGCTGCTGTTTCCTCGTCTGTTCATCTTAACCATAACAAATACTTACTCAGTCGAAAGGTGACAGCAATGTCACTTGACAGACACTACAAGGACCTCGTGTACGAGGAACAGGATAACTTTCTTCACTGAGGTCACGTGCTGTGTAAAGACTCCACTACGGCTGAGCCAAGTACTTGTTGCTGTTTTCCTCCCCCTAGTCACGGGCACGATTTACCTTGGCAACACGATTCAGGTTAGACCCGAGAGTAAAAGTATTGTCTTCCACAAAAAATGTTCATTGCTCACTCAGCACTGGAGACTGCAACAATCTGATCCCCAAGAAGATGCTGAGCACCTCCTGCAACATCCACACTGCTTCATCAAGCCAAAGTCAGATATCAAGCATGAACATCAGTCATACCCCCCCCCCCAGTGAAGCCCAGAGTTGTTACTTCTCATTGACTTTCCGAGGTTACGGGTCTTGACTTGTATCAGTCGGGGTCGAATCCTTCGATGGCGACCCGGACACTCTCAAGGACGACTTCGGGATAAGATCGGGGCCTAACTGATTTGAGGAAAGTCAAGTAGTCAAAAGGAAAAGGGGAAGGAGAAATTGAAAGTAACATGAACACAAGGAAGAAAAGGGCATGGTGAGAAATATGCAGAAGGAGATCATGAATGAAATATGAAAGATCGTTGGCTTCCTTTGTTTGCCAAGACTACACATAAGGAATTTCACCAGGAAATTGCCGTTGTCTCCAGATGCAACAATGTACTATTATGCGCAGAAGTTATGGAGCCTTTAATTACAATGGGTTCAAGATGACCACAGGTAGCTCCCCCTCATCACTTTGCTCCTCTTGGGAAAGGTCACTGTCTCCATCCACATGTCCGTAAAGCACCTCACAATGTGGTCGCACTTGCCACACAGAACGGGCACCTTTGTCATTAACTTTTGCACAACCCCGGACATCCAAGAACTTGAGTGGCAAGCTGGTGATGAGTTTAGGCAAGATCTTGTTGGTCACATCTGTATGAGCCAGGGTCAGGCTGGTCAGCTTGCTGGAATGCTGATCTCCACTGTACGAGACCAGGGACAAGAGGCCCCGATCCGTAATCTTGCCGTCGCCTTCGGATTCGGCCAGGAAAGGTACAACCACACTGCTGGACGACTTTCCGAGCTTTAGGGTCTTGATCTCTGGCAGTCTTCCAAAGCATTGAACCTCTGAGTCGCATATGTTTGTGTCTCGCAAGTCTGCAACTTCCAGGTGCCGAAATCCAAACCGGGTGGCTAAAGCAGTATAGACGAAGCACTCGCCCATGCGGACGCAGCCGCACAAGTCCAGAGAGCGGAGACGCTCACACTTTGCTAGGGACAGGAGTGAATGATTCGAAAGCCAAAGACAGTCTCGTAGGATTAGCTCTTCCAGTGTTGGCAGGCTCAGGTGCACGTCCTTGAAGTAGGACTCCTTCGTCTGATTGGCCACTTCACATCCAGGCAGAGCCAAGCGGCGCAATGAGCTCGGAAAACAGGTTGGAGTCACCTTGGATGCATCAATGAAGCAACGCTCGAGAATGAGCTCCGACAGGGCCGGGCAGCGCAGGGACAGCTCCCTCAACATTGACGGCGTCAACGTCTCTTTCCCAGGGATCGTATCGAGAACTCTTCCTCCAAAAGCCGCACTGTCTGTGCCCTCATGGAGGAAGGGAATCAGCCTTCTCAAGTGCCTTGGAGTCTGGAGCTTGCGCGCGCACATGCGTGTGTCGACACGTATCCAAAGAGTCCGATCTCGACATACGCGGCCCAAGCGAGAGCAAGACTCGGCCACTCTGAGCAGATCCAGGGAAGATGGAAGCAGCTGCAAGATGAGCAGCAGCGTCTCGTCTGACAGGTCCAATAGGGAGCACTTCTGCGGCGACGGACGCGACCTCTTGACGCAAGGTGAATCCTCGTCGTCCTCTTCTCTAGGTCGCCGATGGGCCGTGGAAGTGGACTGGTGGTCGTCGCCGGACATGACTAAGGTATGCCCTTTGGAGCTCAGGGACCCTAATGTGTCTGATGGAAAAGAAGAACCAAGTGGCGGCAACGGAGACGACGCCGTCCTACAAGGATTGGCTCCTCGGTGAGCTCAGCCAGAGTGAAAGGACTGGAGGACTTGCCTGACTCTTGATGAACAGAACAGAAGAAACGGAGTCTCTTTACTACCACTGCCAGTAGGGGGGAACCATAGAGACCGGTGTCCATGGGTCTCAGCAGACACGGCTAACAACTCCTGCAGCTGCTTTCAGCTGTGTCTGGAAAACAGAAAGAGAATAGACTACAAAGAAAGTAGCTGAACTGTCCGACTCTACTTTCTGTTATAGAATTAATGAGTCTAAATAAATGGCTGTATTTTTATTTTTAGGGGGTTTTTTTCGAAGAAGTGTACGAGTGCCTCAGGATTCGATTTCTGCCTCTTTCACTACCCTCTTGAAATCAGTTTGTTCAGCTGTTGATCAACACTTCGAAAAAGACGGTCTGACAGTCTTCCTTCAATCTGTAAATCTGTTGGCTTCATGGGCAGCTGATTTGACTGTCACAGAGCTCCCACAAAGTCATGGGGGCACCAGAACTAGAGTCTGATACAGAGTCTGACCAGTCCTTGCTTCGTTCTATGTCATCGGGTGCTGTTTCATACAACTTGTCAATTCTGTTAGTGATCTGCTTTTCTCTTCCCCAGTTTGGCGAAGAAACAAATGAAAAAATCGAATATTAAGACACAAGAGAGTCTACAATTTGAGTGATTCAGAAGACCTTGCTGTCCCCCCTCTTGGGACTTATCAAAGCAGCCACTGACTTCGAGACATAGACTGTTAAAGCAATGTCTGACATGAGCAATTGCTCAGCGGTCACATCGGGGCAAGAGAGCATCAACCTGTCTCACATGGGGGCGCACGACCTGACAATGTTGGTCAGGGACTTCATGATGTCTCCTGTTGTGTAACTTCTGCCTCGCTGTCACAGCTGATCGCTAGTTGAACCAACGCCAGGCGCGCTGGTTACGGCCATCTTTTGGTAGTCAAAAGAAGTGTGGGCTGAGCGGGCAGACGTGAAGTGAAGCTTTCCGATCAACAGGGTTGGCCAGCAAAGCGTCTTCATGTTTCGGCGGCAAATTTAAATGAAATGCATGGGAGAACAATTCCTAGGGTAGGGAAGAGAGAAGCAGATCACTGATTCTGCCGGGCCATAAGAAGTTATGATGATGATGGATTTCGAGCTTGAGAATTCAAGTCCAGTCAAAAGGTAAAGTGTAGCCAAGCCAAGCTTCAGTCTAAGACTTAGCTTCGTCAGGTCGGCAAGGCTAGGATTGAGCTTGGATCTATCATTGATCAATCTCTTTATTCCTCCGAATGAGATGAACAAGTTACAGTGGAGCCCCCTGAGGTGAAGCATTTTTCCAGACTCTGTTACAACCAGCGCTGTTGCAGCATAAATTCTTCTATCAAAGTGAAAATAGAATGGCTTAAGTGCAATTTTTCGTCTGGTGATCGAATGCCTTTATTAGCCATAGACAATTGGTTGATGGTGACTTGCCTGCTAGCACAAACATTTGACCCTCCTGATCAGCTTCTGGGCAAGACCAACATTTCCTTGGTGGAGGAGTGCCTTTCCATGATTCTTGTAGCTGTCCCGACAACCTTGGTGCTTAGTGGCAGTATTTCGGCCACTTCTTCTGCTGTATACCTCCTTACTTGGATGGCCTCATCCAAGATGTCATCCGTGGTCCTTGCTGTGATGGAGGCTGTACTCAAATCTTTCCCGCTGGTTGCTGTCAGCTCTGCAACCATGTCGAAAAAGGTGCTGAGTGCATCGTGGGTCTGTAACCTAATGCCAAGTGCAGAATATGCAACTAAATGGTTTCAAAAAAAACCCCCACCCTTTTTTGGTCCCCGTCTCTTGCAATGAAGTCTGACTACACGAGTTCAGTACATGACTTGGTATTTAGATTTTGAATGCCACAGGACACAGCTAAACACACTTTTTTCAATTTCGTTTAATCACAGTGGTTCAGTTTAGCACCTACAAAGTAACTGAGCAGGTCCTAGTCAAGTCTTAAATGTTGACCTAACATCCTTAAGTATTGTGACTATAACTATAAACCTTTGAAGGCACAGACGAGACCCCAAACTGGTTATTTCTTCATTTTATTTGTCTAGAATCCCTTCAAATGGAGTCCTATACCAAGTATGGCAAGAGGTCAAACAATTGGTCAAGCCTATATTCTGCATCATTGGAATCCTTTCGTTTCCATTCTGAATCATGACTTAACCAAGTAACACCATAATCTCACATCAACAATGTCATCCTTCTATGACGACGATCTGTACAGAAGCATGTTGGACGCCAGCGTCATGCCGACTAGACGAGCGTAATCGTGGACCTCTTTGCAATCACTTTCGGCCTCTTCAGCGTCGGAATATCTGAGCTGCTTCAGCTGCTTGTACCGCCCGAAAGGAATCGGTCTCCTTTCGTACAGAACCAATGTCTCATCCAATTGGTGCGGCCGTGGCATATCCGCGTCAGCAGCAGCCGGTCCGCTCAGCCTCGAGTACTTGGCTTTGTCTAGCTTGGCCAGGCACTCCTTCACAGGCAGCCACTCGTAGCTCTCGGGACAGAGTAGGAAGGAAGAGGAGTATTGTGCCTTGTATCGCATCTTTGGGCAGGTGTGGATGTAAAAGCCCATGTAATAGTGACATAGCTCTGTGCTCTGGCGCGACAGCTTCTTGATGAATGCGATCTCGTACAGCGAAGAAAGAGTTCCTGGAGATAAAAAGGCGTAGTCCGGATCGTAGAAGAGATAGACGGAGGAGACACAGGCGGGAAGGATGTCGATGACCCCCACGCAAAAGATCTTTCCGTCCAGCAGGTATTGCTGGTGGAAAGCCCCATATCCGTGGGGAGGCAGTTCTTCCTTCCCCCCTTCGCTGGCAATGGAGGCGTCGCAGAGGAAGCGGGTGAATTGCCTGTCGGAACATTTGGACAAGGAGTCGCCATGAACTGACATCTGGAACAGAGAATACCATCACGCCCTATGATGATTGGACTTTACAGTATCCGACCGCACCTGATACTTCTGGTACACACGCAGAGTCTCAGCATAAGTTTCCTCAAAATCTCGGTTATTCCTCTGCGCTGGTACGGTGCGGATCTCAAAGCGGTGGGCGCAGTCTGAAGGAAAGGGTTCGTCGATCAGGTCCTCCAAGGTCTTTGCAGCAGGAGGAGTCTTCTTAGACAAAGCGACTTTGCCTTTCAGACGAGCACGCTCACGCCGCAACTCCTTGGCCTTTCTGGCTTTGGGCTTGTTTGGATCGGCACCAGCACCGGCCTTCACTTTCTTGGGAGGTTTTGTGTCCACCACCATGGATTCTTTAGACGACGACTTTTCGGTCACTTCTACCTCTTTGCCAGGCTTATCTTTGTTCTGAGTCGTGCCTGATATCTCTGGACAGTCCACCTCCTTCAACTTGACTTTGGCCTGCGCCGCGTCCAACTCCTTATCCGGCGGTCCCATCTCCTCTTGGTCATCTTCTGACGAACTGGAACTCTCATCCTCATCCTTTGCGGCTGTCATCAGAATATCGCCCTCGTCATTGTCGTTTCTGACTATCTCAATGCCTCCTCGGATCACAAAGTTCCGGAAGCGCTTGATAACTTTTTTCTGCGCCTTAGTGGGCGTGAAGGTAGACACCACGCACTTGATGGTGTATTGTGGGCAGCAGGTTCGACTCATGGACGGCTTGTAGATGTACTTTCCTGAGCGACGCCAACCGCGATCTATAAGCCCCTGGTAGTCTTGAACGGTGACGTAGTGTCCCCACATCCCCGATGACAGGGACGTTTTCTTGCCACGACAGTAGCCACACTTGTGCCCGACGTCGCTCTCACCGAAGTACTCCACCACAGAGTACCTGGCCATCTCTCTTCTGCCACAGTCACTGGTAGTACAGCTCAAGGTTCATGCCGTCGTGGATCTCGTAATCCTCCAGCCTGATGTGGTCCTTGAAGATCGTATACCACTTCTTCAGGACGATCTTGTCCCACCGGGTACCAGTCTGGGCTGCGATCAGCTTCTTGAGATCGCCCACGGTATCGTCTTCGTTGCACTTGACTCGGACCTTTTTGCCCAGGCGATCGTTTACCGTGATCTCGATCATGCTCACCACATCGCTGTCGCTGCTACCCAGAACAAATTCGGCATAAAGTTTTATAGCGTAAAATCACCGAAACTGATCCCTAACAGCCCAAATGATCCAGAATCACTGTCAATCACCGAGTCCAGAAGGATTTGACTGCCACAGAAAGATCTTTCCTCGGTAGGTCTCGCTGGCCTCGTCTGCTGGCCTCGATGAATCAGACAGTGCAATATCCAGCTGTAAAGAAGCAGTGCAGAGCAACTGAAAGAGTCGATCCAGGCAGGCCGGTTCAGTCGATGCCAGCGCTCCTAGCGGTGAGAAGGATGAAGGAGAGATGTCACAGCTGGACAGGGCAGAAGTCTAGTAGCTTTCATACGTTCTCATTTGCTTCCAAGAGGAGCTCTCAAGGTCCTCTCTCTAATCTCTCATAGACAGTAGTATCTCTCGTAGTCGTCGTAGACAGTTATGCTATTGTATTTTTGAGATGTACGGTAGCATTTCTTTCTTCCAATGAACAGTTTCTGTTACATGATCAGACACCAGCCAGCAGTTCTCCACCTGTGCTTACTCTCCTAAACTACGATTCCTCTCCTCTGATTTCTGCAAGATAGACATTCCAGAATGAACATCTTCAGTGGAAAGACTTCTGGACACTTGACGCTGACGGAGAGGACATGGTTGCTGTCAGATCATGGTTTTACCGTGCAATGACAGAAGTTACTTCACACTCAGAAAAATTATGGTACAGAGATGAATCTTGCAACCCATACGATTAAATTGCAGCACGTCAATAACACTTGTATTTCAGGCCATCGAGATAAGAGTTCACTGTGAAAAAGGACAGAACAGTTATTGTCACAGAGTAGAAATGTAAAGAGATCTGACTCCAGCCTAAGCCTACTGTGGCTACTGTGTTTTGCTGCTGGGCCAGTGCGGCTGGGACCTAGAACCAGTTTTTTCTGTGCAGCCTTGCAAGAGCTTCCAGCATTGGACATCTGGCAATGATTTCTACTCACATATCTTTTATTATAACCGTCCTTGGTAAATACTAACCTGTATTCCCCACTAGGCAGGCTAAAAGAAGTGGAAAAAAAGCTCGCAGGTCCTCCCAATGAGGTGTCCACAGATTTTACTGTACCTAAGCAACTTCCCCATGGCTGCTATGAGTGAGCTCTTCGCCACGGCGCAGATGTCTGTATTCGCTCTTTACATGTAGATGTCGCCAAACTCTTATTTCACATTCAGCTTGCGTCGGCGACCCTCTTCACATTTCTGCTCCGCGGTCAAAGTCGGTCGTGTGTTAGCAGACGTTGTTTTCTTGGGTTCAGTCCGCTGCTCTCTCAGGTCCGGCCATTGAGGGAAGCGGACTTGGAATTGGCCTCCGTCACCTTGCTTGGGCTCTCCAAATTTCCCTGGAGATTTCCACCAACGTCTGAGTCGTCGGAGGAAATATAACTGCCACTTTAAAGCTCTTCAAGAGCTATGAGCCAGCATTTCCTAACCACAAACAGTTGGTCGTCACCATGTCCACCCTTCCCGAAGAATTTCTGGCGTCCACCTTCCCGTGCTTTCCCACGGAGATGGTGCGCGAGGTAAGGACGCACGTGGAGAGGTTCGATTTTTCTGCAGATCTGCATCTTTTTGTTTGTTTGTTTAGATTTGCACCTCCGCGGATGAGGCTTCCGCCGCCCCCCTGAGACAGTTGTTGTCCCTGTCGTCCGGTTCTAGGCATTGGCTTTGGTGTCTGGCGGAGGAGGTCAGGAAGAGGCAGAGGAAACTCGTCGTCTTGCTCAGGGGGTTGCCGGGGTCAGGTAAGATGGAAGCAACGTCCGGAGAGGTCCCTAAAGTGCCCTATCCTAAAGCCGGGATTGCACATGCCTTTTTCTGGGACAGCTGACAAAACTTGGACAGAGTTAAGGTTATTTAGGCCCTAACCAAGTGTTCCTACTTAGGCAAGTCCACCTTGGCCGAGGCGATCCGCGTCGCCTGTGAAGAAGACGACGACGTCACCTCGTCAGTCGTCGTTGTGTGCGCAGATGACTTCTTCTTGGACTCCGATGGTAACTTCACCTTTATCTCATCGCTCTTGGGCAAGGCGCACGAGTGGGCTCAGATCAAGGCCAGGAAGGCCATGAAGACAGACGATAACAGAATAGTCGTCGTCGACAACACGAACCTTCAGATCTGGGAGATGCTGCCCTACATCAAGATGGCCGGCGAGGCTGGGTACTCAGTGCTCTTACTTGAACCACAGACGGAATGGCGCTTGAACTTAGCCCAGTTGGCCCGAAAGACCCGTCACGGGGTCCCATTTGACAAGCTCAAGCTTATGAAAAATAGAATGGAGATTAAAGTCGACCTCAAAGCAGTCGTGTCTAATCTGCCAGAGAATTTCAGACCAACGTAAGTTACATCAAATATGTCATTTTGGGCAGAGTCTGTCAAAACTATAAAATCCTCTGTAGGTGCCTTAACTTAGATGAATTGATCCTCGAAGCTTCACGTGATGAAACCAGTCAGATGGAACCAAACCAGAGCAATGGAGTCCCGGAGGAAGTCCAAGAAACTCAGCACGACATTGAGTCTCCGCCTCCGGCACCTGCACACAAAGAGTTCCAGACGTTGCTTCAGTGCTTTCCAGACCGTAGTGTTCATCAGGTCAGACCTCTGAATGACGTTGTTATTCAGGCCATACTCATGATTGCTGTGGTCACCTTCAGATCTACCTCTCCTACCTGATGGCGTCCGGTGACGTCGACCGATCGGTGAACATTCTCCTGGACGACAACGACGATGACGCGAGGACAGACAGGTTCTTCGACCTTCAGTTGGACCTCAACTTTGCCTCTTCCTTGGAAGCTGTATTCGGACCCGCCGCGGTTCGACGGCCACAAATGCAGTCATCGCTGGTGCGGAATCTCCCGGGTCCGATTGCCAAGGCCGTGCACCACTTCTGGAAGATCACACAGGTGGAACAGTTGAGCGAGGAGGCCGTTATGACTATCATGGAACAGGAAAGACCAAAGGCCACCTCAAACTGGGCGCCGCAGAATCAAAGCGGTAGCAAAACTAAAACAGAGGACGCCGATGATGTACTTGAAGAGGATGAAGAAAATGCGGAGGATTTCTACTGCGATCCTGCCGAGATCCGGATTGCCCTCCGTGACCTAAAGGAACGCAGAGCTGAATACTACCAGAAAGCGGCCGCGGCCTTCAAGGCCAGGCAAGGCGGCGTGGCCGCCTACTACTCAGAAGAGGGACGGAAGCTTAGTGCCAAAATCTCTCAATACCAGGAGGACGCAAGATATCAGGTGAGGCCTCTTCTACCGACACTGGACTAAAGGGTGAAACAATGTTGTTGTGTGATACTCTTGTGACGCTCTATTTCTTTGGCCTGAAGTGTTGCTCCTCTACATGCCCCTTGCACTCTCCTTCTGGTCCACGTTCCTCCTCCTGTTGTATGTGTTGTCTCCATGGGACATTTTCTTGACTCAAGTCGCAGACCTTAACAGAAGCTTAATCATAAAATTCCCTTTCTTCAGCAATTTCTGTCAAGTTACGGGGACAAGACCTCATTGGACCTGCACGGCCTGAGTGTCTCCCACGCCCTGGAGCATGTTGAGTGGTTTCTGGAACTCCAGCAAAATCGGCGGATTCCTCAACCAGTGACCACAGCGGCTGCAGCCGCGTCCGCGGGCAAGAGGAAGACACGGGTGGAAATCATCACCGGCCGCGGTGGCCTCAGCAGTGCCAGCCGTGCAAAGATCAAGCCTGCTGTCGAGGCCTACTTAAAAAGGAAGGATCTCGTTTACACCGAGGCCAACCCAGGGAGCTTCGAGGTTGTGATCAAGCATTGAAAAGCTAGCATAAGATTACAGGAATTCAATGAATCTGCTGGAGAAGTTGATGAAGGCTTTCCATGCCATCTTCTTAGTGTCTCAATACTCAGACAACCTCTACCGCTTTAAGAGCATTATCACAAAAACTAGAGTTCATAACTTGATCATTGATGCTTTTATTTATACTATGGAGTCTACATCTCCCCTTGCAAATCTGCACGTGTACTTGTATCCCTTCATACATGGATACATGGGCAGTCGTGAGTGCTCAGCGAAACGCCAGTCAGCTCTTGTCCTTCTTGGTCTTTGGGCAGTTGGAGATAGCGTTGCGTATAGCACACATGGTCGGCGCTGAAGGTCTTTTCCAAGTCGCATGAGCTGGTGTGGAAAAAGCAGGGACAAAACTACTGTACTATCTTTCCGTCAGTCAAACGCATATTCTTTGACCAGCAGCTGACGGCCGGCTGATCAGCGCTGCCAGACTCTGAACAGGAAAATGTGCCAAACAATGCATACGAGTCATTCAACATTATAATAGAAAACCGCTGAAAACTTTCAGTACAGAAAACTCAAAGTTTTGTGAAAATTGGCATTGAAAAATGCTGTCACTGCATTGCTAAGGGAATCGATCATCTCCAGGACTACGCAAAAAAATGCTCAATGCCTTTTTGCATTTTGGTGGATTATTTGCATGTGGTCATATCTGTTTCGGGCAGATGCAGCCCATTGAGACGTTGCACATCACGATAACGTCAAAACAGTTCAGGCAACTCGAAGTCACCATTGTTTGGCTTTTTGAGCTAAAATCCTTACGTTTTGATGGCGCAGTGGCAACTTTTCATATTTTGAGCCTGCTGTGTGACGAGATTGTTGGCGCCTTTCCTCTAAAGTCGTTTGGCAACACTGCCTACACCAGTCGAAATTCGTCAAGCAAAACTAATGCTTGCTTGCCTCAAGTGGTTCGAGTTGTTGCCTTGAATCCAGACCCTGGTGGAGGGGGACGGAGAGGCGGACTTCGCCCACTACTCGCAGGTAAAAGGTGTCGACTCCTTCCCTCCGTTGTTCCTACTTCAGTCGCTGTTGTGGAAGAAACGACTCACTGTTTTTTTCTTGTTTCTCAGCCATGTCCCAGGGACCCGATGTGTTCCCTGTGTATGTCGGCCATATCTCCGAACGCGCCACCCCGGCAGACCTTCGCAATCTCTTCGAGACCTTGAGAGCCCGCGTGGTGGAAGTGGCCATCGTGGCCGAGCACGGTTTCGTCAGTTTCAATAAAGCTGAGGACGCCGTCCGCGCGATCAGGAGATTGAACGGACAAAGCGTGTGCGGCCAAAAGATTCATGTGGATTATAGTCAGGAGCTGGCCAGATACTTGACTAACTGCAAAGGAGAGAGGGTCGAATACACTAAGGATCCCAATGAGGGAGACGTAGTTAGGAGGAGGAGGAGGAGACGAACTTTCTCGCCTGCATCAGGACCAATTTTCCGAAGTAGAACGTGCTCGTCAAGATCTGGAGAACGAAGTAGACAGAGGAGGTCAAAATCCAGAGAGCGTAGTAGGAGAAGATCGAGATCCCGAGAGCATGTTGACCGTGCGGAAGACTCGAAGAGGCCTCTTCCTGAAAGAGAAAGACGAAGAAGAACTCCGTCCCCAAAACGTGACTTCTCGCCTGAAAGAAGAAAAAGAAGGCCAGTTTCAAGTAAAGTTTCGCATGATTCCACTCCTCCGGAGTCGAAAATGTGTCGTCGCCGTTGCTCACTCTCTCGCGACAATGAGGTTGAACAGAGGGGTGAAGAAAAGCATGAAGAAACAGAATCGACCACTTGCAAGGGCTTTGATCCCTCCGTGGACCTGCGACAAGTCTTGAAGACACGCAAGCTGTCGTCTCCGAGTAACCCATCACCGTCTTTTTCTTCGATGGCGTCTCGAAGGTTTGTAACGACGTCGGCAAGTCCCCACAAGAGCTTTAACAAGCAAAGGACCATCAAGATAGTGGTGAAGAATAACGAGCCGGTGAAGAGTGACGTGACTGAAGATCAAGTGTCGAAAAAGCAACAATTTCAGCAGGTCTATGTGGGCAATCTCTTCAACTCCGTAGGTGAATCGGACGTGCGCAGGCTTCTTGAGCCTTACGGACGGGTGGTACGCGTTGAAATGCACCAGACACACGCCATCGTCCATCTCGATTGCACCAAAGAATCCTCCGACCACGCCATCGCAGCCTTGGACTCCAACTTGTGGATGGACAACAGCATCCGAGTGAAGTACAATATGAGAAAACCATTCATGCCGGCCGAATGGCCTCCGAAGCATGATAAGTACGCTCACTGCGATCGGTTCTACGAAAGGGGTGATGCAGGAGAAAAAGAGGAGGATAGCAGAGCTCCTCGACAGACAGCGAGACCGCCCAAGGTGGATTCGAGTGCTATCGACAGGTACCTGTCCACTGTAAGTGCTCCAGAGGGTGCAGGGAAGACGGAGCCAAATGCGTCGGAGGATGAACAGACGGAGGAGGGCGAAATCGTCTCCGGAGAACAGCCCAGCAAGACCAAGAAGGACCGCAAGGTGAAGCCGCGCTCTTTTCTCATCTACTCGCCTTCTGTCGCGAAGAACTTCTTGGTCGACGTGACCGATCTATTTTCTCGCTACGGCACTGTTCAGGGCTGCAAGCGGGAGGAAGATGCCAGGTATGTGTTTGATGAGAAATGAATCGCCAGATGTAGATGCAATGATCTCTGCAGGAACGTTGCTAGCGTGTGTCTCTTCTCTTCTGAGAGACAAGCTCTGTCCGCCGTCGAAGAGATCAACACCTCCGTCAAGTACAAGGGCTGCCCATTAAGGTGCAAGTTCGCTCCTGGTAGCGAGGAGGACACCGAGACTTTCAGGCGGCGGAGGCCAGTGGAATTTAGGTAGTGCTAAAAATGACTGGTCCTGTGCTTAAATGCCTTACCAGCGTTACATCGACTGGCCGCCGTATTATAAGTTATGAATGAATACTGTAATTTTCTGCTTTCTTTCGACTCAGGCATTACCCAGAGACTTTGATTCCACTGGAAGGAGGAGCATCAGTACCTGCCAAGACGACAACGCCAATGTGTGTCCAATCCCTGAGTGGCGGCCCGAACACTATGGACGCCAACATATCTCGGGACGCCGTCAAGTCTTTACTAAAGAGCGTACGGTGTTTTCTTCCTTCTGTCACGGGCACTACGGAGTCTTATGGGTAGGAAGTGGCAGAGAGCGAGTGTATATTACTCGTATAATCACTTCTAATGAATATTGTTTGCATCATCTTCACAGGACGGTCGCACCGACGCAATCGCAACAGCCCTCTCCACTTCCCCTGACGTGTGACCCCGACAAACTGACCGCCGTGGAAGGCATTGTTCGTTCAGTCCACGATAAGGTTGCCATCATAGCTTTTCATACCGGGTTCTCTGCCCAGCTGGCAAGGTTCGTGCCCGGACAGATGTACATCGACGCCAGGAAGAACCTGGGCTTCGTCATTAGAAATAGACCGTTTCACTCGTGGCCCACCCGGCTTAAGGAGTTTCTTGAACATGGCGCATCCTTGAGGATGGATGTAAAGAGGCTGAAAGAGGACGACGTAACAGAAGCGAGAGCAATCACGGGCGAGACCGTGCTGTACGCGGCGACGCCATACGTCTGGAAGGGACAGTCCAGACGACCATTGGACAGTGAAAATCTTCGGATTAGCAACGACAGAAGAAACTTGGGCACCAAGATCATAATGAAGGGCGTGGTGAAGAAGGTCTTTTCGAAATGGGGAATCTTGACCATAGACTCATTTAGTCATGGGAAGAACGTCGAGGCAGATGTGTTCTTCAAGATAGAGCATTACTTCAACAGATCCACCTCGTCTACTCTGAGCAGTAAGACGGACTCTTTGCTTTTCCATGTGGCCGTTGGAGACTTGGTGGCCCTGTGCTGCCGGCGCAAAGACTACCTGGAACTGACCGAGCTAGTTAGAAACTGCGGAATGACTTCTGCGGACATGTCCACAACGGTTGGACTCAAGTACCTAGCCATGTTGGTGTGGCCCATTGCTGCTGAGGTGGATCCTTATCTCGCTGATGTTGCAGAAGAAGAAGAGCTGCCATGCGACTTTCTGGCCACGTCGTCCACTCTGAACGGGCAGCTACCTGCATCCGAGGTCTTTCGCGCTTGGAGGGGAATCATCTCTGAAATCAGATTGCCTGCCGGAGGTCTCATCGAGCTTGAGCAGCAGGGGGGCGCCCAACGAGAACGGCAAGTGGCGTACTTCCATCGGTCACGATTGTTCGTCAACGGCGCCAAGGTGTCTTCCAGCACCGACATTTCAGTCGATCTGGCTCCCGGTGACCCCTGCACAGTAGACGTGGTGCCTAACATCGGCTTGGTTGATGACGAATATGACATCCATATCCCCTGGGTAGCCACAGCTGTCCACACGACCAACAGAGACAGAGGAACCAGAATCGCTGATGTTTTGAGAATAAAAGAGGTAGAAATAGCCGGAGCTTTGAGTAGTATCTGCTCCGGAAAAACTGTTGTGAAAGGAAGTGTGGAGCTGGAATTTGAGGTGTCGTGTAGCCAATGCTTTTGTTCTCTTTCCAGGATCCTTCCAACAGCGATGTTGAAAACGATGACTACTACGACGGTCGAATCGTCTACCTTCACAGACCAGTCGAAGCCCTTGACCCCTGTGGGGCTGGCATCGCAATCCTTGACTCTGGACCTTATGCTGGACAAAGGGTGGATTTCGAAGCCTCACAGTGCCAAGCGTTCGGTGTTCCTCTGGCAAGAGCTGATCTTGGGCAATTTTTCAAATTTGGTCAGTTGGACTTAACAAGGTCATGTTGCAAAAAAACCCCCTAAGTTTTTGTTTCTAATTGCTAGGTGATAAAGTAAAAATCAAGCTGAAGCCCTACAACAACTACTGCGTTGACAGTCTCTACCTTGGTTGGAGGAAGGCGGAATGCGGTGAGGAACGCCTCGGGGAGAAGTCATCGTTTTTAGCCTCCCGTAGTTTCGACGATGCGTCCTTTGGAGAACTCTGCCGCGGCCGCTTTCCCGTCAGACCCTTCCTGCCCCTCTGGAGCGGTCAGGCGTACAGAGGTCTCGTCACGAATGTTTCCAACACGAAAGCCTCCAGCTCAAATGAAGTGGGCACTGGTGGAGCCGACAAAGTTACGGTGAAGTTGACTTCTGGAAATGGGTGCCCTGAAGACGACGCAGAGAAGACTGCAGTGAAGTTAGAGGCCAGCAGGGAGGAGGTCTTTGTCTATGGCAACTGGTTAGGCAGAGCATCCGACCTTAGCTATGTCCTTGAAGAGGGGGGTAAGTGTCCAAAGTACCGTGTACCTCAATAAACTGGGTTTAGCACCCGGTTATGTGAAAACTGAGAGATTCAGTTTCAGTTTTCCAGGGTGGCCAAGAGTCAAGTGATCATTTATGTTTTAGCATTTGCTCATCTTCACCAACAATTTCACCATCTTTGGCATAGCTGGAAGCTTCTGACCTTATAAAAATATGCATCTGTCCTGGGTTTTCCTTAGAGCCGCAGCCATGGAACTGCACAAAAATAACTTTGAGAAG